>ERZ791922.110-NODE-110-length-71945-cov-3.510961_pt1 | contig 71945 bp, 55 predicted proteins | sample MGYA00510134_ERZ791922 | MGnify/ENA primary metagenome ERZ791922 (study PRJEB30046, sample SAMN00792101) | human gut metagenome | study: EMG produced TPA metagenomics assembly of the A metagenome-wide association study of gut microbiota in type 2... | reverse complement strand
TCCGTTGTCTCCTCTGGAAGTTCAAAAGCTAAAGAACGAATACCACAATATTCACAAGCTTTCTTTTTATTACCAACATAAACAGTGGAAGCAGGATCTGTACCTACTTGGATTACAGCTAAAGTAACTTCTGTTCCTTTATTTTTTAACTCAGAAACCTCAAGTTTTATTTCATCTTTGATTTCCCCAGAAATTCTTTTCCCATCAATTATCATTGCCATAACACTCTCTCCTCTCTTAATGAAACCAATTTCGTTGTTTATCAGTTAATTTCTCTATATTTAAATATATATTAAATCTTAAACATAACATTTACTACCAAATCACATCATAGGGGCAAATAATCGTAAAATAGATTGAAATAATCTCATTGGGAGCTTTCTCTTAATCTTATCTTCTGTCATATGAATACTTTGTTGCATTGTTTGTATGAAATCTTTTTTAATATCGAGAATTGTTTTGTTACGATACATATATACTCCACATTCAAAATGAAGATACAGGCTACGATAATCCATATTGATAGTTCCTACCGTAGCAATCTCATCGTCACACACAAAACTTTTGGCATGTAAGAAGCCTGGTTCAAATTGGTATACTTTAATTCCCGCTTTCACAAGTTGTTCGTAATATGACTGTGTAACCGCAAACACAATTTTTTTATCTGGAATGTTAGGTGTAATAATACGGACATCGACTCCTCGTTTACTAGCTAAACATAGCGAAGTCATCATCTCATTATCAATGATTAGATATGGAGTACAGATATAAACATAATCCTGAGCCATATTTATGATATTAAGATACACATTCTCCCCAACATTCTCTTCATCTAACGGAGAATCTGCATATGGCTGAACAAAGCCGTAAGTATCTTTTCCCTCATTCATGTCCAAAAATTTTTGGTAAAGAGTAGCATCCGGAGTAAAGTCTTTTAAATGATCGTTCGAGGAATGAAATGCATTCCAAGTGGTTAGAAACATTGTTGTAAGGCTAAATACAGCATCGCCGATTAAGCGAATGCCTGTATCCTTCCAATACCCAAAACGATTTTTCTCATTAATATACTCGTCTGCTAGATTAATCCCACCAGTAAATCCTATCGTACCATCAATCACCATAATTTTACGATGGTCTCGGTGGTTCATTACTGCGGAAAATATAGGTATCACAGGATTAAAGACAACGCATTTTATATTGTACTTTGCTAATTCCTCACCGTACTTATATGGAAGTAAGGTTAAGCAACCAAAGTCATCATAAATTAAACGAACATCGACTCCAGCTTTTGCTTTTTCCTTTAATATCTCAAGAATCTCATTCCACATACGGCCTTCCCCAATGATAAAATACTCTACAAAGATAAACTTCTCAGCATTCCTTAACGCTTCTAACATATCTGGAAAGTTTTCCTCTCCACTTTCGTAGTATTTTACCAAGGTATTGCTATAAACCGGATACCCAGAATTATTTACTATATATCCTACCTGTCCACGTACTTTCTTGTCAATACCCTCGATGGTATTTAATACCTCTTTTTCTTGCATTATCTCTTTTGATAATCTCTTCCAAGAAGCATCAATCTGCGTACGCATACGTCTTGCAGGCTTTTTTCCTCCAAGCATCCCATACAATAATCCACCTAAAATAGGAAATGCAAGGATAGGTATACTCCACGCAAGCTTATAAGCAGGATTATCATTCCGATTAATCACTAAGATTAATGCAATAAAACTCAATACTTGAAGTACAATTTGTATCCACCAGGATTCACTGGTGAGATTTAGCATAAACGTTATAAACCATACCGTCTGTATTAATATCAAAACACCAACAATAAAGATTCGGCTTAATAATAATTTCTTAATTTTTCTCAATCAATCGCCTCCTTTGTATCCCTTCTTAAGCATTCCCCACTTCGAAACATTATAGAGCATTCGATAAAAACAATCAATAAATTTTACGAATCGATCGTTGTTTCATAAAACTCCTTATCACAAATACATAAAAAATCAGAGTAGGCTCTTAATTTGTCTCCAAATAGATAGAACCATACTCTGTTTTTTTAAGAAATGATCTAGTTTCTATAATAATTAATTAAACAACCCTTTAAGATAATATCACGTTCATCATCCGTTAATTCCCCAAGAGTCAGAGCAAACTCCTTCATCTCATCATTTACTACATAAGCCTTTATCTCGTTTTCTCTATTCTCTATCGCTTTCTTAATATCCTTAATAAATAGATAATCTCCATTCTTAAATGGAATCTCTTCTTTCCAAAGGAATGGAAGCATACCCCAGTTAATCAGATTACTACGATATCTCTTGGTAGCATATTCCTTAGCAATATTCGCAAGACCACCAAGTACTTTTTGGCAGCTTGCAGCTTGCTCTCTTGCCGAACCATCTCCTGGCTTAACTGCATAAATCACACTACCGATTTCAGTCACTTTTGGATCTATCGCAAACTTCTCATTAATCTTAGTGAATATCTCTTTTATCTCCGAATTAGCGTTGTAGATATCCTCTACGGAATCTGCTGTCTGTCTAGCCTTCTCAGCAAGCTGAATCTCTTTCGCACGACCTACATAAGCTGGATCTTTTCTGGATAAAGTAAACTCTGCTAACCCTAAAGGATTAGAGCGATAAGAAGAGGTTTCACCAGATGGAATTAATTCATCAGTAGTTGTTACTGGATCATGTATTACTGAGACAACCTTTAATACTAAGTCATCTGTAAGGCTTTCCATGGCAGGCCAATCTACAATTCCAGGACCAAATTTAATCTCCGCTGTCTTATCTGGCTTACCCACACCATCATACACACGATTTTCATAAATCTTACGATCAAAGAAATAACGAGGCTTTGCAAAATTAACATCAATATCCTCCGCTGAGGTTAAATACCCCTGATTTGCAGCAGTAGCTGCGATGGAACGCGCATCCATAAGCGCTACCGATGCAATCTGACCATTAGTAATCTTAGAACCTTCACGATTAGGGAAGTTTCTAGTGGAATGACGTATACTTAATCCATTGTTTGCCGGAACATCTCCAGCTCCAAAACATGGTCCACAGAAGGCAGTACGTATCGTTGCACCAGTCTGCATTAACTTCGCAACAGAACCATTCTTCACAAGTTCCATAAAAATTGGCTGACTTGCTGGATAAACGCTTAAGGAGAATTCATCCGCACCGATATATTTACCATTTAAAATATCAGCTGCATCACAGATATTTTCAAAGCCACCACCTGCACAACCTGCAATGACACCTTGTTCAATGTATAATCTGCCATTACGGATTTTGTCTCTTAAGGTGTAGTTTACTTTATTGTTATCAAGACTTACCAAGGCTTTCTTCTCAACCTCAAAAAGTATATCAGAGAGATTTGCATTCAGCTCTTCGATAGTGTAGACATTGCTTGGATGGAATGGCATAGCAATCATTGGTTTGATTTCTGATAAATCAACATAAATCATACCATCATAGTAAGCAATCTCACCAGGTGCAAGTTCTTTATATTCTTCTACACGGTTATGAATATCATAAAACTCTTTTACCTTTTCATCCGTTACCCAGATGGAAGAAAGACAGGTTGTTTCTGTCGTCATAACATCGATGCCAATACGATAATCCACACTTAAATTCTTGATTCCATCACCGATGAATTCCATTACTTTATTGTTTACATAACCATTCGAAAAGACAGCACCAATGATAGCTAAGGCAATATCCTGTGGTCCAACACCCTTTCTAGGTGCTCCAGTTAGATATACGCCCACAACTTTTGGCATAGTAATATCATAAGTTTTACTTAATAATTGTTTAACGATTTCTGGACCGCCTTCGCCCATTGCCATCGTTCCTAGCGCTCCGTGACGAGTATGACTATCAGATCCAAGAATCATCTTACCGCCACCAGCTAACATCTCACGAGCAAATTGATGAATGACTGCTTGATGAGGTGGTACATACATACCACCATATTTTTTAGCACAAGAAAGGCCAAACATATGATCATCTTCATTAATAGTACCACCAACTGCGCATAAGCTATTATGGCAATTTGTTAAAACATAAGGAACTGGGAATTCTGTTAAACCACTTGCACGTGCTGTCTGAATAATTCCTACAAAGGTAATATCATGAGAAGTAAGTTTATCAAACTTAATTTTAAGCTTATCCATGTTGCCAGAAGTATTATGTGCAGCTAATATCTCATAAGCAATTGTGTTTTTCGCTGCCTCTTCTTTTCTTACATCTTTTCCAGTCTTTCCCTTAAGGATTTCTAGTGCCTCTGAATTTTCTTCAATAATTGTCTGGCCATTTAGTACATATGCGCCTTGATCCAATAATCTAATCATACATTATCCTCTTTTCTGCACACCCATTCATGCGTGTGCTTTTCTGCGCTTTCTAAGTTTGTGGTTGCAGTGAAGATACAAACTTGCTATGTGAAAGTTCTTTAATTATTAAAAAAATCAATCTTTCACTCAGTGAATGTCCTATCACTTTTATTACTCTTTATCGTTTCACCGTAATACAGCATAAACTTTTTAGATAAGAGGAATCACGAATGATTCCCCTTTAAATTCACTACTTTTTCTCAAATTCCATTACTTGTTCTTCATCACAAAATGTACTTAAGCTTCCTCTGCCTTCCTTTGCTTTTACATACATGGTAATGACACCATCTTCATCTTCATTAAATTCGATTGTAATCTTACCAGCAAAGTTAGTAAAGAAAACACCATTATGATTGAGAATGCCTTCTTCTCCCTCGAAATACGTTTTGGAAATTAGTCCTGAGTTTGTCCCCATAAGAGGAAGTCTCGGGAATTCTGTTTTGATTTCTTCCCCTGCTCCAATAGGAGAATCGAAGAACACATCAGAGGAGTAGTTCACCTCATCACTACTAAATAATAATTGAAGCTGTGTAATGTTTTTACTTGTATTATTTACTATGTGCAATTTGTATTTCTGAGATGCTTCAACTACCATGAAAACAAAAGAAAGAACAAGAACAGCAGCTACAATCCCACCAAGGATTATTAATTTCTTCTTTTTTTCCTTCAAGGTCTCTTGATTTGTTGCTTTGGTTGCTTTTGTTGCTTTGATTTTCTTCATCGATGTAACCATTCCTTCCATATCTAAAACCTTACCGCATATAATAACGGCTCTATTTATATTAATATGAAGCGATAGAATAATCAAGTAGTTTCATAAAATATACATAAAAAAGTATAGAAAAGTTTATACTAGATAGTTTGTATCCTATGATACTTTTCGCTCTTATTCATCGGCTACATTACTCTAATATCCTGACGGAAGGAGACTTCGTGTAATTCTTCCTTCTCTGTCATTCTTCCTTTACACAAAACTTTATATTATTCTCTCTACAAATTCGCCGGATGACAAAAAAGGCGATACAGGACGATAATACCGTAACTGATATATTACTAATACACATAACCAATCCGCAGCTTTTTGCTCCTAAATTCGTGAATTTCTGTAAAGCATAAAGTACTGGAATACGAAACGCAAATACCCGACAAAAATTAATAAGCAATGTATATTTTGTATATCCAAATCCTAATAATAAAGAAATTACTGCTGCATTAATACCAAGAGGAATACAGCTTCCGATACACTCCATCTTATACATTTCAATAATCATGTTTTGAAACTCAGTGTCAAAACCACTAGAAGAACTTGCAAAAATAAAACTAATTGGTTTTAAGAAAATCAATGTCGTAATCAATCCAATCACACCTATTATTAGATTAATTGCCAATACTCTCTTAAAAGTGTCTAATGCTCGTTTTACTTGGTTTGCTCCAAGGTTTTGGCTAATGATTGCTGCTCCACTTTCCTGAAATCCATTCTGTGGTCCAGTTGTAACACCACCGATATTATTTGATATACCAAGTGCTCCAACCGCCAAAGGTCCATATTGCCCACTCATCGAATTTACAATTACTTTACCAAAGGAAAAGGCTGCCTTTTCTACCATAACCGGACCAGATAACGTAAGCATTGGGCCGATGACGGATTTTTTTAAACTAATACTTTTTAAGGAGAAGCCAAAAGCATTTCCCTTCTTATTTAGATTCACAAATGCAGCAATCAACATAACAGACTGAGCAACCACATTCGCAACTGCTATCATCTGAATATCACCATTTAACACATACACAAATAATGCTGTCAAAGAAAGCTTCACTACAATTATCATCAGATTTAATTTTAAAATTCGTTTGGTATTTCCTCTTGCACGTTCAACTGCTATGTATACGTTATTAATATAGGTAATCACCATTGCGAATAATTCTATTGAAAAATACCTACTCCCAATTCCAATTAATTCTTTTGGAGTGTTCGCAAATCGTAAAATCGTCCCTGAAAATGGTATCATTGTTAGAACTACAAGTCCCAGTATACCACATAAACCTAAGAGACTGTTTACCCTTTTCTTCACCATCTCAAAGTCACCAGCACCATACGCCTTACTAATTTCAAGGCTGCCACCGATAGCGAGTCCTCCACCCACTGCAGATAGTAAACTGTTAATCTGAGACAGATATGCTACTGCTGAAACAGACTCTGCACTAATATGAGAGGCCATCATTGTATCTAGTAATCGAAAAACCAAACTTAATGTTTGATATAGCGCTAGTGGAAATCCTACAGAAAATACTACTTTCCACAGATTTCCATGCAATGCGAACTCACGAAATCGTTCGTCCTTTTTTGACAACCCCACCTTAGCCATTTTGAAACTCCTTTCGTCACCCATCCTACTCTCTCCAGATGTCATACTTCCCTAGGATAGTACAATTTGTCTAAGGATACCTTGATTTTCTTTTCATTATTTATTAAAATACAGATATCTTGCCATTATAGTCAGATTCTAGTATAATAAAGGTATAAGATAAAAAAAATAGCTTCAAGCTTCCTCATACCAACCCTACTTCGACAACTATTTCTGAGTTTAGAAAGTGTGAAGTAATAAAGGAAAGCTAGACTAATTGGGTTAACAGCGAAGAACGATTCCATATTTAATTGATATAGAAAGGGAGTATGAAATGGACTCTAATCAAGGATTAAAGATTACAAGAATCAAACGTGATCCATATTTTAGCATGAAAGATGCTCATCTACATAATTTTTATGAAATGTACTATTTACTTTCTGGTACAAGACGTTTTTTTGTTAATGATACAATTTATAACGTCTCCAAGGGAGAACTCATATTAATAGAAGAAGGTGCTCTTCATAGAACTACATACATCTCAGGCGGTTCTCATGAACGAATTTGTATCACCTTTTCTGAAACCTTTTTAGATCCCTTGTTTCAAGAGTTTGGAAAAGAGGCTGTATTAAAGAGCTTTTCTCAACCACATGTACGAATTCCTCAAAGCAGACGAGAATATTTTGAAGACTTAATCTCAAAAGCTCATCGTGAAATGATATACCAGGATACCTATTCCCTCTATCTGGCAAGTAGCCATGTGTATGAGCTGATTTTATTTATCTTAAGGCTGAACTCTATTACGAAGCAAGATAACATTACTCCGTATGATGCTTCCCCTGATGATCAAATCATGGAAAAGGCAGCAAAATATATATGTAGTAATTATCAATCACCATTGACCTTAGAAGAAACTGCAACTTATTGCAATATGAGTGCTACTTATTTTTCGAAGAAGTTTAAGGCAGTGACAGGATTCGGATTTAAAGAATATCTCATTAATATTAGAATTCGAGAAGCCTCTAGGCTTTTGCTTCATACGAAATTACCGATTACAGAAATCGCATTATTGAGTGGATTTAATGATAGTAATTATTTTGGTGATGTGTTTAAACGTATGAAGGGAATTTCACCTTGTAAATATCGGAAAAACAAAGAATTAGTCTAAAAAAAGCCTATCTTAGCTCCACTTCTATTCGATAGAAACAAGCTAAGATAGACTTTTTTATCTACTACAATACCGCCAATAAATAAATTAGCGTCATCATAAGACCAATACTAAACATTAACAAACCAAAGGAAACACTTCTTGTCACCAAGCGGCTTGTTCTGTTTACTTCCTTATGACTTAACGCAAAGAAATTAACAAACGAAGTCTTGATTGGTCGTTTCTTTAAGATGTAACGATTCAAGAATTTTACAATATCATCCATGATAGTACCAAGGAAGTACGTAAATCTGGTTCCAACCTCAATTGGTCGTTTTTTCCTCGAAGGACGAAGAATCGTGTTACTTACCACATAGATAATTCCGTCCAATAATTTATCGAATAATCTTAAGATAAACGCAAGCACGAACATCAGTAACTGCATTATAATCGGACGATAAACCGAATCTTCTATATCCATCCAACTTGGCCAGCAGTTTACATAAACCTTCTTGCCTTTTTCGTTCTTTCTCATCAAGCATGTACGGATAAAGCCAAAGTAAATGATAATACCAATCGCAATCGATATCAGACCGCCAGATAGATTCCCTACAGAATAATAAGAAACTTGATGTGCTGGAGAATGTCCATGTACAAATTCCTGCATCGTATCAGCAATCCTATCCATCGTTACATTTGGAAGTATGCCTAAGACTGGAAGTAGCACTGCACTTCCTACCAAAGCGAATGAAGTTGTCTTATTCATATAACTTCCAGAATACATAGTCCTTAGTTCTTTTTCTTCATTCTCTTCAATAAATAAAGCAACAAATAGTTTTATCATATACGCTACGGTAAGTCCACCAGTAATTAAGAATATCCATTCAATGACATTGAAAAACATAACCTCTGAGGTTCCAACTACCATATCCTTATATTCAACGATACTTTCATGTAGCAAAGTTTTACTAACATAACCGTTCCATAGAGGAATTCCTCCGATTCCTAATGCTCCCATTAAGAAAGCAAACAAAAACGCAGGTTTCCCCTTTCCAAAGCCTCTAATCTTATTTAAGTCAAGCTCATGCAAATTCATAAATACGACTCCAGCTGCAATAAAGAGAACTAGCTTAATTAGAGAGTGATTCACCATATGAAGCATCGTGCCTCGTACTGCAAGTGAATTATGTTCTCCAAGGAGTCCCATCATTCCAATCCCGACTAAGATAAAACCAATCTGGGACATAGAAGAACAAGCAAGGGTACGTTTTAAATTAACAGAAAATACCGCTAATACCGCTCCACCAAGCATCGTAATAACACCAAGTAATAGCACTACCATTCCCCACGATTTATCATAGAGAAAGATTTGTCCACTTATCACCAAGATACCAAATACACCTGTTTTGGTAAGAATACCAGATAGTAACGCTGAGGCTGGTGCTGGTGCCACTGGATGTGCCTTTGGTAACCAAATATGAAGCGGAAACATACCTGCTTTTGCACCAAAACCAAATAATATGCAGCCGCCAGCAACATAAAGTATTGATTTATCTTCTAACATTTCGCATGCTTCTCTTAGTTTTGCCATCTCTAGAGTTCCAACAGCATGATTTAATAAGAATAGCCCCATTAACATCACCATACCACCAATGATAGCTACTGCAAGGTAAGTTCCCGCTGCCTTTAGCGCTGCTTCATTTTCTTCTTGTGCTACCCATACATAAGAAGTAAGGGACATCACCTCAAAGAAAATGAAAGTAGTAAATAAATCAGCAGATAAGAATACACCTACGGTTGCAGATAACGTAACTAGCCAAAAGAAATAGAATCGATTTCTATTGCGATAATGAGTAAAATACTGTTTTGCAAATAAAGTTGCCATCATCCACATGAATGCTGCTATTAATGTATAGACAGCACGGAATCCATCCAAAGAAAAGGATAATCCTCTTGCACAAAAATTCGGTTCAAAAAATGTATATTCCATTCCATTATAAACATTAATTCCAAGATAAAGCAATGTACCAAACTCAACGATAGTGACACTTGCTACAAGGAAGTCACGGAATGTTTTGTTCTTACGTCCAATCAAATACCCTATCAATGCACCAAGTAATGGCCATATGACAGGGAATAATAAGATGATATTTCCTTCCATACTAATCTCCATTCTGTCGCTATAGTGTGAAAAATCCTGGTTATTCACACTTTATAACATGCTTCTTAGTAGGTGTGAAAGAACTTCGTCCTTTCACACTAACTTCCTATTTCTTTAGAATAATCCTGACGCAATGTCAGTTAAATAATCCACTAACGGAATCGAGCAAAATCCGAATACTACAATGGCGATACAAAATACAATTAGCGGTAATTTCATAAGCCAGTTTGGATCTTCTACATCTTTCACACTTTCCATATCAAAATCGTTGCCTGGGAAGAACGCCCTTATAATAACAGAAAATAGGTAAATCGCTGTCAATAACGCAGAGATAATTAAAACATAGATACCAGCAACTGCTAAGAAAGATCCTTCCGATGCTGCTGCAGTTGCAAGATTATATTTACTAATAAAACCTGCAAGCGGTGGAACACCAATTAGTCCAAGTGCTGCTACAGAAAAACATCCCATTACTACTGGCATCTTCTTACCGATACCACGAATTTCGTAGATGTATTCTCTTTTCGTTTTATATAAAATTGCACCACCACAGAAGAACAAGGTAATCTTAATTATCGCGTGAAATACCATATGAGTTAAGCCACCACGTAATCCCATTGGTGTCATTAAAGCAACACCAAAGATAATGTAAGAAAGATTACTTACTGTAGAATACGCCAAACGACGTTTCAGATGCTGTTCTTTTACTGCCCTTGAAGAACCATATAAAATAGTAACCAATGCAAAGATAAGAATAACATTTTGTGCCCACGTTCCATGTAAAAAGTCAGTACCAAAACTATAATACGTAATTCTCATAATTGCGAAGGCACCTGCCTTAACAACGGCTACCGCATGGAGTAATGCAGTTACAGGAGTCGGTGCAACGGAAGCAGTTGGTAACCATCCATGAAATGGGAAGATGGCTGCTTTCACACCAAATCCTAGGACCGCTAAAACATAAACAAAGCGAAGAAGCTGATCTTTATTTCCAATGGCTTCATAATTTAGTACACCACCATATACAAAATCCATTCCGTTTCCGTAAGCAAGAATAAAGATAAAGCCAATAAACGCAAAGGCTGCACCACCAATGGAATAAAAGATATACTTACGTCCTGCAAGAATTGACTTTTTATCCATAGAGTGCATTACTAATGGTAAGGTAATCAATGTAAGCATCTCATAAAACATGTATAACGTCATTAAATTCGACGCAAAGGCAATCCCCATGGTAATTCCATAAGTCATGGTGTAAAAGGTGAAAAATTTATTTTCCTGCTTCTCATGCTTCATATATTCAAAGGAATAGAGTGTAGCAATCGGCCATAGAGCTGCAATTAATCCAGCAAATACGCTACCAAGTCCATCTACATGAAAAGAAACTTCCAATCGTCCAGCCAGATTAATTGCCTGAAAGGTCCCTTCTGGGCGATTTAACAGGATATAAAATGTGACAAGTGAATTGATTAGTACTACCGCCATAACATACCACTGTCTTGCAGTTCGTTTCTTAAAATGAAACAACGGAATCAGCGCCCCGAACAGTATCGGTAGTACGACCGGTAATATTATATATGTTAAGTTCATAACCGTCTCCTTATGTTAGCCAAATAGGGTGGATGATAACTTTGCTACGACAGAAAGAAGGTAATTTGGAAACATACCGAGTAATACCGCAGCTAAAGCTAGAATCATCATTGGCACTGTCATCAATTTATTTGGCTCCATGTTCTTATGTGTACTGTAATCATAATCTGCGCCTGGGAAGAACGCTTTCATCGTGATGGTAATTAAGTAACCTGCTGTTAATAAAGCACTTACCAATAACACAATTGGACCTATATAAGAAATAGAACCAATCGGAGCATTTAAGCTTCCCTCTGCAAGATACCATTTACTTAAGAAGGCACTGGTTGGAGGAATACCAATTAACGTCACGGAAGCTAAGGTAAAACACCACATAGTGATTGGCTGCTGTTTTCCGATACCAATAAGTTCTGATACCTTTTTCTTGCCAGTCTTATATATAATTGCACCGGCAGTTAAGAATAATAAGTTCTTTACAATGGAGTGAAATACTACATGAAGTAAAGCACCGGAAAGAGCTGTTGCGTCTAATACTGCAACACCAAATAGGATATAAGAAACCTGACTGACGGATGAATAGGCAAGTCGTCTCTTTAACCCCTGTTCTTTATACGCCATCATAGATCCCATTAAAATCGTTAGTAACGTAATTCCAAGGAAAGCATATTGCACCCAGGTACCTCTGATAAAGTCATCTCCAACGATATAGTAGATCAAACGAATGATTGCTAATACACCCATTTTAGTTACATTACCAGACATTAATGCGGATGCCGGCGCTGGTGCTACAGGATGCGCTACTGGCAACCAGCCATGAAGTGGGAAACTACCAGCTTTACATCCAAAACCTATAATCATTAAGAACACAACAACAAGAAGTCCCGCTTCTTTCCCTTCCACTAAGCTTTGATTTAATACTCCACCCGGAGTGAACGTATAGCTTGTTACATAAGGGCTTAAATAGAAAATGCCAGCCAAGGCTAAGAAAGCACCGCCCATGGAATAAAAGAGATATTTAAAGGTAGCTTTAATGGCCTCTTTCGTTAAAGTGTGAATAACAAAGCCAAAAGTACTTAATGTCATTAACTCATAAAACAAATACATGGTAACTAAATTTCCAGAAAAACAGATACCAAGGAGTGCTGCAAGCGCTAAAAAAAAGAACAAATGATATCTTTCTTCATTTTTCTCATGCTTTAAATATTCCATTTGGTAAATAGCAGAAACTACCCACATTAAGGATGTTAGAATTGCAAAGAACATTCCCATACCATCCAAATAAAATCGAATCGGTATATCTTTCGTTAACCAGAATAATGTGATCCCTGCTTCTCCAACACTTGATAGATAGATTACTACACCTGCTGTTATCATACTAATCAGAATAACAAAACCACCTCGAATGGAACGATTGATATTCTTGCCCTTTAGGGCATAGAGAAGTAGCCCCGAAACAACTGGCAGTAGAATCGGAATTAATAAACTATAAGAATTATTCATGTTACATTCTCCCCCTACGCAAACATCTTAAGTCCCACTTCGATTGCATCCATAATTGGATTTGAAAAGATACCTAATACGAAGTTGAGTACAATAAAAAACACCATTGCAACAGAAAAAGTTACCGCTGGCTTATAGCCAGGAACGATAAAGTGCTCATTTCTAGGTGTATAGATAGAAATTACCGCACGTATAAAATATACAGCATTTAATATCGTACTAATTGCTAAGATAACCATACCGATCGCCATCTTTGAAGTACTGGCATTCACTGCGGCTTCTGCAAAATAAACCTTGGAAGTAAACCCTGCAAACAGAGGAATACCAACCATGGATAAGGCACCTACAGTAAAACCAATACCTGCAATTTTATTTCGATAACCAGATCCTTTTAAATCCGTGAAATCCTTGCTGTTACCAGAGACTTCAGACAAACCACTCGCTGCAATAAAGAGCATGGACTTTGAAGCCGCATGAGATAAAATATGAAATAATGCAGCCATCATTCCAGCCTTGGTTCCAAGTCCAATTCCCATGTAGATATAACCAATCTGAGCTACTGAGGAAAAAGCAATTAATCTACGAATGTCATGTTCCTTGATTGCACTCAGAGATCCCATTAACATACCAATCACTGCAAAGAAGAACAGTGCATTTGTTATCTTATGGTCAATCATTACATCCATCCCTATAACACGATAAAAAATCTTAATTAATAAGAAAATATATGCTTTCGAAACTAAACTGGATAAGATTGCACTCGATGATGGTGTGGAAAATCCATATGCATCTGGTAGCCAGGAATGGAACGGAAACAGTGCACTCTTTATTGCTAGACCAACACAAAGAAGTGCAATCACGACCGTAAGAGGAATCTCATACTGGCTTCCTGGAAGAATCTGTGCCACTGCCTCTTTAATGTTTGACATTAACAGATGCCCGGAAAGGTCATAAAGCATAGAAAGAGCCATTAAAATTAGACCAGAACCAAGCAAACTCATAATCATATATTTCGCAGCCGCTACTAAGGAATGTCCGTTGTTACGAATCATAATCAGAGCACATGCAGCAATTGTATTAATTTCTACAAACACATACGCAGTAAAAAGGTCATTTGTGTAGATGATAGCAAGAAGTGAGCTTAACATTAAATCAATCATAACAAAGTATAAATTTGTCTTTTCTTCCTCTACATCTTTAAATATACGTTTCATTCCACCACATAAGGATAACAACATGATAGCGCAAAAGAACACAGCCATTAAACTTTCTAAGACACCAATGCGAAGTTCATTTCCCCATGGAGCTGGAAAATGCCCCATCATAAACGTATAACTTTCTTTAGTCTTCCAGACATAAAAAAGTACCATGCTGTTTAATATTCCAAGAAGACTTACCAAACTAATACACAAACGTTTCGCATTTTTCCCTGACAAAACAGAAGAAACAACGCCTGAAGCAAGACATAAAATAATGCTAATGAAGGGAAAATTCTGTATGAGATGCATTATAAATCCTCCTTCTTCGCTAGCATCGACATCTTATCAATATCTAACGTATGATATCTTCGGTATAGACGAATGGTTAGAGCTAACATTAATGCTGTAACGCTTACTGATACTACAATACCTGTTAGAACAAGTCCCGAAGGTACTGGGTTTATATAATACGCTTGCTCCTCAACCCCATTCGTTAAAATAGGTGCCATTCCCCCTGTAATGTAACCCTTCACAGCTAAGAAAAGATAGATCGCGGTATCCATTATATTAAATCCTAAAATTTTCTTTATCATATTACGATGCAATAACAATGTTGTAAATCCAATACCAAACAGGATTACCGCAACTGCTTCGTAAAAATTCGTTAGTAAATTACCACCCATTGATTACATTCCTCCCTTTCGAAAGAGTGTGTAAAATCCATACATAGTACAAGCAACAACCAGACCAACCGCTACATTAAGAGGTAAAATCAGTCCACTACTTAAGATATTACCAGGAATTCCTTTTGGAATTCCACTCTCTAGGTGATTTGCTCCTGTATAAAAGGAATAACTTTTTGCACATGCATAGAATAATAATGCACCGACCGTTATTCTTTGATATGTTTTATAAGTAAAGAATTTTTCTATCTTTTCATAACCGAATGCATTTAAGTAAAGAATTAGGCCAGCACCAATGATTGCACCTCCTGAGAATCCACCACCAGGGGATAGGTGACCATTTAATACTACATAAATTCCATAGATAATAATTGGTGGTATCAGTAGGGATGCTATCTTTTGTAAAATCTTATCGTTTTTCGGTTCAAACTTACGATCATCTTCCTCAGCTTCTGCTTTTTCCGTAGGTTTTTTTCCATTCTTACCATGGTCAATGCGCAATAGTATTAATACACAACATGCTGCAATGAATAATACATGGGACTCTCCCAGTGTATCAAAAGCACGATAGTCAAGGATCATACCTGCAACAAAATTGATTGCGCCGGTTTCTTCAATACCCTTTTCAATATAGCGTTTTGGTACCTCATTGTTGTTAGGATTTGATGCATCACCAAAGGTTGGAAGATAAGAAACTGTCATTAATAAAACTGATATAATACATACACAGAATAGCACTGCAAGAATTCGATATATATGTGTAAATATTTTAATGCCTTTCGTTTGAGGCCATTTTTCATATTTTCGGTACAATGCCTCAATGCTTCTCTTTCGTTCTTTCTGAATGCGGTCCTCTAAATCAGTTATCGTCGCTTCAAATTGTTCGTTACGCTCTTTATCCTCTTGCGAGGCTTCGCGAATTTCTTCTTCATGTTTTGATAAATTTGGATTATCTGAGATTTCTTCCCCATTTACAAAGCGCTCAATTTTTCTCCACTTACTAGCTTCATAATTTGGATTAAGCTTGCTCATCGTTATCTTCCTCCTTCATCGCGCGTATTTTCTTTAAAGTTACAAAAAATAGAACACTCGTAACTCCGGCACCTACTGCTGCTTCTGTTATTGCAAGATCTGGAGATTTTAACAAAATCCAGATAATGGACATAATTAAGCTATAGGACATAAAGATTATAATAGTAGTCAGCAGGTTCTTACTAAAAGAAACTGCAATTGCACAAACAATTAAAAATAATAGTAAAATAATTTCAAACACTTCCATTATTCTACCACCTCACATTCTTCTTTTAACTTTTTATTTGTTGTAACCTCAAGTCTTGCAAGCAAATGGCTACTAACTGGGCTCGCGAACCACAGAAATACAATGATTAAAAGAAGTTTTAAAGAACCAAAATTCCACCCATTTAATATGATTAGGCCGAAAAGTACAAGTAAAATAGCTAGTGTATCGTTTAACGCTGCTGCATGCATTCGATTCAAAACAAACTTTAGTTTGAATATACCAAAAGTCGCAATTCCAGCAACGATCAAACCACCTAGAATAAAAATTGCTCCTAGTATGAACTGTATCCACTCAATCATTTTTACTTTCCTCCTTCGCTTTTTCTATTCTTTCTTGGTATACACCTAGGTATACCTTAGTTAATACGACGACTGCAAGGAAGCTTATCATAGCATAAATAATCGAAACATCAAGAAGATATCCTTCCTTCATGTAAATTGCAAGGATAGCAATTATCATAATCGTCATAGTTCCAATCATATTAATCGCAACAATACGGTCCGCAATCGCCGGTCCAATGATTGCACGAATGAGACAACAAAAAATCATAATCGCCAATAGAATAATTGCACCCAAATACAAATATTCATATGCACTCTCTAATGCCTGCATCTGCCTTCCTACCTTTCTTCCATTTTCTTTAACTGCTTTACAAATACTGAAGAATCTATTCCTTTTGCAAGCTCCTTATCCAGGCAATGAACTACATATTCATCTTCCTCTAACGTCACTGTAATTGTTCCTGGCGTTAATGTAATGGAATTTGCCAGAGTTACTCTAGATGATTCTTTTTTTAGATCCGTTTTAAAATGAATCAATTCTGGTTCAATCTCATAACGAGAGGACAGAATCAGAGACATCACTTGAAAATTCGCTTTTGCAATTTCACAAATTAATGTGAATACATATCGAATCCCAAAAAAGAAATTTTTAAATAAACGTAGCTCTGATCTTGGATTGTAGTCCATGAACTTACAGATAAAATAGAACATAGCTAAAGAAATGAAGAATCCGAACACTGCAATTTCAATTGTCAGACGTCCATTAAAGATTACCCATAAAATAAAGAATAACAAGAACATATTTTTTTACTCCTTTTTTTCTTATGTACAATCATTCTTAATATAAAGGAATCGATATGATGATATGATTCCTACCCTAAATTAGGAAAATGATTGAACCTTCACCTTAGTTTCTTCCCATTTCATATATATTTTGTATTGATACAAAATCCAACTAATGTTACCACTAACGTTTCATAATGTCAATGAACGATTTTCTACCAAGGGTGTAACATACTTGTAAGTCTTGAAACATCATACAAGTTCCCCTAAAAATAGTATAATTACTACTTTTACTGTAGGTTATCTTAAATTTTTCTACCAAAAGAAGGAATAAAATGCATGAAAATAAGACAAGAACAAACGAAAATTCATACAGCATTAATAGCTTATTATAGAATTCCCGATATTTCTCGTCTTATTTTAGGAAACACTTATTCTTAAGTAATACTTTTATAACATAAAGATTCGTATTAACTTACTTTTATTTATACTTCCATTTTGTCATTTGTATTAGTTTCCTCATTTTTTATCTCCCAATGGATTAAAAACGTTAAAGAAGCTCGTAATAATATTATACCGCCAACGATAAGGACTTCCTTAAAGTCTCTTAAAACTACCGTACGCAATATCTCACTTCCAAGCTTAAACTCTAGCCCCATTGCCATACCTTTCGCAAGATTTAGCCTGGTAAACTCATTTTTCCGGAAATACTGGAATACCCCTCGGATACCCGATATAATCAAAACTAATACACCTATATACTCAAATAACAGTATAGCTATTTCTACGATGACCATTAACGTTTCATGCAAAAATTCCATGGCCTTCCCTTTCTACTGGACCCATATTTTTCTTATGCTTGCTAATTATGATAAGCAATTTTTTAGGATATTAATTACATCTTCTTTCTTTAAGGATACATAGGCGTTCTCTAAGCCACCAAATTTTACTGCTTTTTCTGCCATAATCTCTATCTTGGAATCATCGATTCCTACTTCTCTTAACGTCATTGGAATGCCAATTTCTTTAAAGAACTCTTCTGTTTTGTCGATAGCCTTATGAGCCATAGCAAATTTATCTTCTTCCATTGGTAAATCCCAAACATTATGACCGTAAGTTACAAATTGATCTACCGTATCCTGATTTAATATATATCTCATCCAGCGAGGTGTTACTATTGCAAGACCTACACCATGAGTAATATCATAGAATGCACTTAATTCATGCTCAATTGGGTGGCAAGTCCAAGAGTGTTCTTTACCACTACCGGTTAATCCATTTAATGCCATACTGCTCGCCCACATTAAGTTTGCTCTTGCTTCATAATTATCAGGTTCTTGTAAAGCAATCTTACAATACTTAATACAAGCCTTTAAAATTCCTTCCGAAAAGCGGTCTTGAATAAACGCATCCTTTTCTCTACTAAAATATGCTTCAAAAATATGAGACATGATATCTGCAGTTCCTGCAGCTGTCTGAATTGCTGGTAAAGTATAAAGATATGTTGGGTCTAAAATAGACGCTTGCGGAATCATAAGTCTTGAAGAAGTTCCAAACTTCTCATTTGTCTCTAAATTAGAAATAACAGCATTCTTATTCATCTCAGAGCCAGTAGCTGCCAATGTTAATATAGTTACAATTGGTAGTACTTCTTTTATAAGACTTCCATCCAGTACAAGATCCCATGGATCTTTATCATAATAAGCACCCGCTGCAATCACCTTACTACAGTCAATGGTGCTTCCTCCCCCCACTGCAAGTATAACATCAACATTATGTTCCTTACATAATCTTACACCTTCTCGAACCGTTGTAATTCTAGGATTAGGTTCAACCCCAGAGAGCTCGATTATGTTCCAATTTTTTAACAAAGAATATACTTTGTCGTAAATCCCATTTTTCTTAATACTGCCGCCACCATAAACCAAAAGAACGGTTTTACCATAGGCATCCATTACCTCAGGTAGTTGTTCAATCTGATCCTTACCAAATAACATCTTTGTGTAAGCGTGAAAAATAAAATTTTGCATACTAACCTCCATTCCTGCGCAAGTTATCAGCACATCTGAAGTTTGACTTAGGATTCACAGAGTGAACTACTGTCAATCACACCTTCCCTAGCTATCGCGCATATCACTGTTTGTGCCATGTAATATTAACACAAACTTCATAATAAAAAAACTCATATTTTACTTTTAAAACATCGTTAAAGTAAAATAGTTATAGCTTACGCTATAACTATTTTACCTTGTTTTACTATGAAATTCAAGCAGTGGGAGGAACCACTTATTTCTGTAATAAATTAACATATATTTAGCCTTTTACACTACCAAGTGTAATCCCACGAATAATAAACTTTGATAAAAGAAGATAAACAAAAATTAATGGTAAAATTGTGACTGCCAGCAACATATAAACTTTACCCATATCGAATTTTGCATAATCCGCACTACGTAACTGTGCAACCAAGATCGGCAGTGTTTTCTTCTCATTTGACTCTAATATTAAAGCTGGCATGAAGTAATTATTCCAGGAACCTACAAAGGTAAATATTGCTTGAACTGCCATGGACGGTTTCAAAATTGGGAATATTACTTTATTGAAATTATAAAATTCATTACCACCATCAATACGTGCTGCTTCTACAATCTCAAGAGGAAGGGAGCTCTCCATGTTTTGTTTAATAAAGAAAAATGACATAGGAGCTGCAATTCCTGGAAGAATCAAAGGCCAGAAGGTATCATTTAAACCAAAATCTCTCATAAGATTAACAAAACCTAACGCTGAAACTTGTGTTGGCACCATCATAATCAATAAGATGAAAGTATACGCAAGTTTCTTAAATTTAAAACTATATGCATAGATTCCGTATGCCGTTAACGCTGAGAAGTAAATAGTTAAAAATGCCGAGCAAGTTGATACAAATAAGCTATTTCCTAGCGATCGTAATACCGGCATATTAGGATCTTCATATAAATTTCTAAAATTAGTAACTAAGGATGAACCAGGAAGTAATGTAAAAGAGGATTGTATCTCTGCATGTGATCTTGTTGCATTAATCATCATTAAATAGAAAGGAAATAATGAAATTAAAGCGGCAATGATCAGACAAATATAACAAATAATTCTATGTACTGTTAACCCTGCACTGCTGTTTCTTTTTGAAGTCTTCTTACTCATAATCAGTCTCCTCCTTTCGATTTCTTACGATCACGTAAGGAGAGGAATACGAGAAAACTTAAAATAGCTGCAATAAAGAATAAGATTACAGATACTGCACCGCCCTTACCATAGTTCTTACTGAAAAGATGTTCATTTAATAGCATAATAACTGTTTTAGACGTATTGTTTGGAGCCCCAGATCCAGCAGTTAATAATTGTGGAATATCAAACATCTGAAGACCACCAATCATAGCGGTGATTAAGACATACAGTAAGATAGGTTTTAATAGCGGTAACGTTACATAACGGAACGTTTGAGTTCCTTTGGCACCATCAATCTGAGATGCTTCATAAAGAGAAGTATCAATTCCCATAATACCAGCCATTAAAATAATCGTTGTATTACCATACCACATTAAAAAGTTGATAAATGCAGCTATCCCTCTAACACCACCAGTACTAGAAAAAAATCGAAAGATGGAGGTGCTCTGCATTTCAAAATATTCTTTGTTATTCGTTATATGTGCCAATATCGTATTAATAGGACCACGATCTGAAAAAAGAGCAAAGAATAATACTGCAATTGAGGATGCCATAATAATATTAGGCATGTAAATTACAGTTTTAAAAAAACCGGTACCTTTCAAACGCAGTCTTAAATCTGTAAACCATAACGCAAACAAAAGAGCTAATAATATCTGCGGTATAAATCCCATGAACCAAATAATCAACGTGTTCATCAGAGTTTTTAAAAAGTCACTATTTAGAACTGCTTTATAATTATCGAGACCGACAAAGTTAGGACCAACCTGTGTCAAACCATCTCTATAGTTTTCAAAGAAACTGTTATAAAAAGTTGAAATCAAAGGAAATAATGAAAATATAAAATAGGCAATGAAAAAGGGTGCAATGAAAATATAGCCCCATTTTGCATAACTTACACTTTTTCGTTTTGTTGAAGTAGATTTAGCCATGTCTTCACCTCACTTATGCAGCTGTACTGCAAATAAACCCTTTCCTTGTAGTCATAAGGGATAACCTTGCAATAAGGATGTTCCGATTCATCCTTTTAAGTAGTACCCAGGAGAAATTATGAGAATATAGAATTTCCATCTTTGGTAACGATTTCTTTATCACAAGTACAGGACGAGTATACCCGTCCTGTACTTATGATTAGTAGTAGTTTCTACCTATGTAGAAAACGTTCCTTATCTTGATAATGCTGGGTATTTCTTAAGAGCACTTGTGTAGAAGTTCTCAAGAGCTGTATTATAATCTACAGTTCCATCAAAGTAATCTTTGAATGCGCCCTGGAAGGATTCATTTAATCCCTGATCGTATGGACAAGTCTTGCTCATATCAATCTTCTCAGCTGCTGCTGATAATAAGGTTAAGTGATCCTGGCCATTTAAGAATGCAGAAGTATAACCTTCAGCAATAAGCTCTTTAACAGCTGCTTTGTTGTTAGTATAATCATCTTCACCCTTAGTAATGGACTTCATAACGTCTTTGTCACATGTTAATTTCTTCATAATATCTGCAACTAAATCTGTATTATCACTTCCGTTAGCTGCACAAATCCATGTTCCACCCCAGTAATATGGCTGTGGTCCTTCACAAACTGCCCAGTCACCAAATGCTCCGTTACCTACTTCATACTTACCGCCATCATCTTTCTTAACTTCCATTGAGTAATCACGCATTGTAAATGCAATACCCCATGTGGAATAGAAGTAACCAAACACTGTACCAGTCTTAGACTGTCCTGCACCCCACTCTGTAGACCAAAGGGAAGTCTTAGCATTATATCCTTTATCTGTATAATTCTTTGTCTGCTCAACCCACTTTTGGATATTAGGATCGATAACGATCTTCTTGTTATCATCAACCCATTTACTTGCTACATTGTTAGAGAATGTTCTATAAGCATCGTCATAACCAGAAAGCATTGTGTACTTGCCACCGGATTTTTCATTAATAGTTACTGCTGCCTGATCAAACTTATCCCAATCGCTTAATAATTTCTGGATTTCTACAGGATCGTCTGTACCAAATACTTCTTTCGCCATAGAACGTCTATAAACGAAAAGGCCTGGTGTTGCCTGCCATGAAACTGCCTTAAGAGCACCATTGCCATCCGTAGCGATGTCCTTGGTGTACTGATATTGATTGGAAAGGTCAGCATCGGTTAAGCCAATAGTCTTAACATCAAGAGCTGCATTAGGATCATTTACATACTTAAGAGCATAGTCAGCTTCGATTAAGAACAAGTCTAATTTTTCGGAAGCTTTGTTTTGTCCTGCTAATGCTTCGTCTAACTTGTTCTGGTATGCATTATCCTTTGATGGCGTACTAACCCATTCAATTTCAATACCATCTAACATAGTTCCTGCATTTGGCACATAGTATGTTTCAAAACGTTTTTGGAACTCATCATTCCAGCAATAAATTCTTAATGTTTTCTTTGATTTGTCACTGCTCTTCGTAGCAGAAGTTTGTTGGCCATCTTTCTTACCACAAGCTGCAAACATTGTGCAAACCATGATTAGAGCAAGAAGTAGAGCCAATGATCTTTTCATTCTTCTCATAACAAATACCCTCCTTTAATTATGACAAGTGATACGGTTCCCCCGTTCGACTTGTAGTGCATTATATATTAATATATTAATGCCGTACCAAATGAACCAACCTTATGGTTAGTCTTTTTGAGATTCTTCATCTCCCATTACCGGATTCATATTTCTTACCGATCCGCCTCTCATTAATTGAACTTTAAGGTAGACATTAGAAATTGTTGTTGCCATTGGATTCTCAATTAGATTAATCAATTGTTTCGCAGCTTCTGCGCCAATCCGATCTGTGTCCTGTCTAATTGTAGTAAGTTTAGGTTCCAGAGCTTGTGCTAAGGATATCCCATCGAATCCGACAATCGAAACATCATCCGGTATCTTTAGTCCATTCCTTCGAACCGTGTTCATTACACCAAGTGCTGAATAATCATCTGGTGCGATGATACAGGTTGGTCTCATTGGTAAATCCAATAACTTCTGTGTTATGCTCTCAGCCACCTCAGCATCCCTGTATACACCTTCAATCACATATTCGGGTGGAATTGTGATATTGTTATCTTTTAGTGCCTGATAAAAACTAACCAAACGGTTATGTGTTACAGAAGAGTTAGTGCCATGGATAAAAGCAATCCTACTATGTCCCTGATCAATTATGTACTGTGTTAGTTGTCTCATGCCATCCATATTATCCGATAGTATCGAAATTGCCTCATGAAATACATGATCAATTACTACGACTGGAAGTTTAGAATTAACCACATCCAAAACCTCACTATCAAAAAAATCAGCACATGCAATACAAACTCCATCGAAATTACGATATCTACAATGCTCTAAAAAGGACATCTTTCGATTACCAATATTATGTTCAATAAAATTAATATCATATCCTCGATTTGTAGCATATTCGTTAAAGGATGCCAGAATATGGGCAAAATACTCATTCCTCAAGCCATGGTTAAACATTGTAGAAAACAAAACACCAAGATTGTATGTCTTCTTCATTTTTAAGGCTCTTGCATTAGAATCAGGAAAGTATCCAATTTCACTTGCGATTCTTAGAATGTTACGCCTTGTTTCATCTCCAATATCCTTGTATCCATTTAAAGCTTTACTAACAGTGGATACGGATACGCCACATTTTATTGATAACTCTTTAATTGTCGCCATTCTTACCACCGTTTCGTAGCTATATCGTTTTCGTATTTTCATTATATAGCACATTATACAATAAATCAAGTATTATTTTTCTATTTATATTTATTATTACTGCTTTACTTTGTTTTAAACTAATTTATCAAGTAATTTATTCCATTATTTGGTTGTATTAAAGCACTGTTACTACATTTTTTCGTTAATCAGGATAATTAAGCTAACGAAATGTAAGCGCTTTTTTCGTTGTAATATTATACAATTATCATTTTTATAACACTTTTGCATAATTTATTACATTTTTAAAGTTCTATTTACACAATATTACACAGAATAAAACACAAGAAATGGAACGAAATGTTTCGTTCCATTCCAATTTCTCTAAGTTTTACTTATAATTCACTTACGTTTTCGAAATTTTTCTTTCATCTATAATTTTATCCTTAAACAATATTGCACATAAAGCATTGTTAGTATCGATTTAAACATCGTACCCCTTCATTTATAAACATTTAATATATAGGAACATCGTACCCTTTCACCTATAAATTTTAGTATCAATAATTATGATATCTTTCACTTATAACCCTTTTTTCCTCGGCATAGTATAAATGTTAAACTTAGGAAGTCAAGGAATTACTTATCCATCAGATAGTTTCTCATATTTTTCAATGCATTTTTTTCAAGTCTACTAACCTGAGCTTGCGATATTTGAATTTCTTCTGCTACCTCCATTTGCGTCTTACCTTGAAAAAAACGAAGGTTAATAATGTTATTTTCTCTTGGTGTTAGTCTTGCCATCGCTTCCTTTAACGAGATTTCTTCCACCCAATTTTCTTCTTTGTTCTTTTTGTCACTCACTTGATCCATAATATATAAAGTATCTCCGCCTTCGGAATAGACAGGCTCATACAAAGATACTGGACTTTGGATGGCATCAAGCGCTGCCACGATATCTTCTTGGCTAATCCCTACTTCATTTGCTATTTCACATACCGTAGGTTCTTTATCATTTTTCTTAAGAAGCATTTCTTTTGCATAAATTGCTTTATAGGCAGTATCTCTTAAAGAACGGGATACACGTATTGCATTATTATCTCGTAAATAACGACGTATTTCACCAATAATCATTGGAACTGCATAGGTAGAAAACTTTACACCTTGCGTAATATCAAAATTATCAATTGCTTTCATTAACCCAATACAACCAATTTGAAATAAATCATCGACATTTTCATTACTACTTGAAAATCGCTGAATGATGCTGAGCACCAATCGTAGGTTTCCTTTGATATAAAGCTCTCTCGCTTCCTTATCACCCTGCTTAATCCTTTCGAACAAAGCATCCTTTTCTTCACCCTTTAACAATGGCAATTTCGATGTATTTACTCCACAAATTTCTACCTTATAAAGAGCCATAATGAAACCTCCCAGATTAACCATTTTATTCTGCAGTCATAATAAAATGATTTACCGGAAGGTTTCTTTTTATACGGTATTTCTAATGTTATTTTTTGTAAATTTTATCGATCCCATTTATCACATAAAGAATTGATTTGATCTGCAAATTTTGCAAGATCTTTATTAGCACCACCTTCATTATGTTTAATTACGTTAAGTAATCTTTGTCCCGCCGACAATAAACGAGCAAACACGGTAGAAGCCACTTTCTTTGGCTCTTTTCTTATCAATATCTTTCTTTCTACTTCTCCCTCTTTTACTACGCAGTCCTTTACTAAATCATAACAAGAGCCGCTATAAGGAGCCGTAACCTCATATCCATACTCCTCCATAAGTAGTTTTGAAAAGCTATCACAAACAGATTCTTCTCCATGCACGATAAATACTCTTTTGGGTTTTGGATCAAACTCTTTTAGCCACCGTATTAATCCTTGTTGGTCTGCATGCCCACTAATACCATCCAGCTTTTCAATCCTTGCTTTAATTTCAATGGTTTCACCAAATAATTTAACTTCTTTTGCTCCATCTAAAATTTTCCGACCAAGAGTGCCAATCGCTTGATAGCCCACAAACAATACCGTACACTCACTACGCCATAGATTGTGTTTTAAATGATGCTTGATACGTCCTGCTTCACACATACCAGAAGCTGATATAATTACTTTAGGAGCTGATTTAAAGTTAATCATTTTAGAATCTTCACTGGTAACTGATACCTTTAATCCTGGAAAGGATATTGGATTGATTCCTTGATTCACTAACTCCATAGCTTCCTTATCAAAACAAGTATATCTATTTTTATTAAAGATATTCGTCGCCTCAACTGCAAGTGGGCTATCGACATATACTTCAAATCCATCATGACCTTTAATTAAGCCATCTGCTTTAATCTTACGAAGAAAATAAAGCATCTCTTGGGTTCTACCCACCGCAAAGGAAGGGATTACAACATTACCACCTCGGTCAAAAGTTGTTTGTATGATCTTTGATAATTCCCCAATATAATCTGGCTTCTCTCCATGGCTTCGATCTCCATACGTAGATTCCATGATGACATAATCCGCTTCCTTAAGATAGGTAGGATTCTTAATGAGTGGTTGATTTAGGTTACCTATATCCCCCGAAAAAACGATGGTTTTTTTTATACCTTCTTCCTCAAGAAACATCTGTATACTCGCAGAACCAAGTAAATGCCCAACATCAGTAAAGCTAACGGTAATTCCATCACATATAGTTACCTTTTCCTCATATTGACATGGAATGAAATGTTCTAATACGCCAATCGCATCTTTCATCTCGTAAAGAGGTACAAATTCAGGTTCTCCAGATCGTTTTGCCTTTCTGTTTCTCCACTCCGCTTCAAACATCTGAATATGCGCACTATCCTTTAACATGATATCACACAAATCACAGGTAGCTTTCGTTGTATAGACTTCGCCTCGAAATCCTCTACTGTACATAAGCGGTAATAACCCAGTATGATCGATATGAGCATGTGTTAAAAGAACATAGTCAATGTCTGACGGATTAATTGGGAGTTCTTGGTTTTCATAAACATCCTCTCCTTGCTCCATCCCACAATCAATTAAAATATTTTTACCACAAGCTTGTATGTAGTGACAACTTCCGGTAACCTCCCGATCCGCTCCGATAAAGTATATTTTCATAGCTTCCTCCATTCTTTGCGCATGCTATTGCGCATATTGATTTTGTCTAAGAATTACAAAGGTATTAATTAATTACATACTCCTTTTCTTTACTATCCTCTTCTCTTTTTACTGTAGTACAAGGATAATCTATCCTACTTCCCCCTTATGTTATGAAGCAAAGGCGTCAATAATGCTTGTGTAGCAAGTTAGTTGATAGCCTGCTTATATCATTATTGACACCTTTTTTTATTTTCTTATTAAGATTTTACACTATTGACGTAAATTGTCAATATTTTCTCGAAATTTAGAATATTATGTCTACTCACAACGAAGCATTTCTTTTTTAAGACGTTTAATGATTTTCTTTTCCAAACGTGAGATATAAGACTGTGATATCCCAAGCATATCTGCCACTTCTTTTTGTGTACGTTCATTTCCATCTGCAGTGTTTAAACCAAATCGTAACGAAACAATAATCTTTTCCCGATCATTTAGTTTTGAGAGCGCTCTCCCCAGTAGCTTCTTATCAACTTCATCCTCTATGTTTTTGTATATGACATCTTCCTCCGTACCAAGGATATCAGATAATAGCAACTCATTACCATCCCAATCTACATTAAGTGGTTCATCAATCGAAACCTCAAGTTTTGTCTTACTATTTCTACGTAAATACATTAGAATCTCATTTTCAATACAACGAGAAGCGTAGGTAGCCAGCTTTATATTTTTTTCCGGATTAAATGTATTAATAGCCTTGATAAGCCCAATTGTCCCTATCGAGATTAGATCCTCAACCCCTACCCCTGTGTTATCAAATTTTTTCGCTATGTAGACTACCAACCTTAAGTTATGTTCCACCAGTAGAGACTTTGCCTCCACATCATCTTGTGTACCTAGCTTCATTATCGCATCTGCTTCTCTCTTGGCATCCAAAGGAGCCGGCAAAACCTCAGCTCCCCCAATATAATGAATTTCTCCTTTTTTCTTCAAGAATAATTCACGAAAATTTGGTATCATTCGGAACTGAAATTTATTTTGGATTGATATTTTTAACAGCATTATGAAAGCTCCCTTCTCATTTTCCCATTTGACTTTCCTGTCCACCTACAATTCCTAAAAGATCTGTATGTAACAATACCTGATAGGTTTCACGATTTGCAAATCCTTGATTTGACAAAGCAGCAATAACCTCATGATTACAGATACAGTCATTTGAATTACTTATGATAATCTTCTTCAACCGAATTCCAAATAAAAGTCCATTCTGCTTACCAACAGAACTATACGGAATAACGCGAATGCGATTTGGGTGTAATTCCTTTAATTGATCCAATTCTTTCTCTAATAGTTTTTCATCCACAACGATTACTGGTTTTCCGGAAATCGGATCTCTTAATGAGTTCCCCGTATCCATGAACCCTTTGCACACAATAGGCTCTTCTTCAATGTAGAGCTCTACGGAATAAAATTCGTCTTCCTTCCTTCTGTTTTGCCTCCATATGATACAGGCGACGCTAGCAAGCAACAGAGTAATGATTGTAATAATAGCTATCGACGCAGTTCTCTTCTCTCCTTTTAATAACTCCTGATACATTAGATTTAAGTAGTATCTTGTTTGGGTATTTAGATAAAGTGAATTCACCATTCCTCCAAGGACAAAAGAGGAAATCAACAATACAAGATAATTGCTAATAAATGCACGCTTATTTCGGATTCCAAAGGAAATCATGGTCATAAGAAAGCCAGTCAATCCATAGCCTATAGTCAGATAGAAAAAAACATCTGCCATAAAACATACATTGACCAAACACGCTAATACAGCACCTGTTATTGCCCCTAGGATTAAGCGATACTTTTTTCCTTCCTGGTGACGCAACCTTTTCACAATGACTAATAAAAGCAAATCCATAATAAAGTTAATTAGAAAGAGTACATCGATATAGACCTCGAGCTGCAATGTTCACCCCGCCTCCATTTACTGGTATTATTATACCGAATATGCTTGGAATATTTTGTTATAATGTGGTATTTAGTATTAAAAATTCATTTCCCATATTTTTTAACTTTCGCTACAATTCGCCTTTTATATCTAGAAAGAATAAAAATTATAAAAAAAACGCAAAAAAGCCTTTTAAGCGAACTTAATAGATTGTCGCTTAAAAGGCCAAATCTTCATATAAATGACATGCACCATGCAAATTACTTATTTCTATTTTTTTGTAAAAACTCAGGAATCTTAATTCCACCAGTTTCCGAAGTCGTATTGCTAACATGTCCAAAATTCTGAGTTGTATAATTATTTGGCTGTGGTCTTGCAAAACTATTCGTCTGGGTTTGCGGATTAGTCACTGGCTTATTATATGTAGGCAGTGTTCCTGATGCAATTCCTACTTTATTTGTAGTTGGTGCATCGTTTCTCATAAAACTTGGAGTTTTTACCTGATTCTTACTACCTTTTTCCTCAAGACCAGTTGCTATAACAGTAATGACAGCCTGATCTGGAACTGATTCATCATACATTGCACCAAAGATAATATTTGCAGAATCTCCTGCAAGTTCCTGCACAAAGGTTGCAGCTTCATTCGCTTCAATAAGACTAAGGTCACCGGATATATTAATAATCACATGACTTGCACCTTCGATGGTAGTCTCTAATAATGGGCTTGTGATAGCCTGTTTTACAGCTTCTGTACACTTATCATCGCCAGTACCTATACCAATACCAATGTGTGCGATACCTTTATCTTTCATAACTGTCTGAACGTCTGCAAAGTCAAGATTAATAAGACCTGGCACATTAATAAGGTCTGTAATACCCTGAACACCCTGTTGCAATACCTCATCAGCTTTTCTTAAAGCATCTGGCATAGTAGTACGTCTATCAACAATTTCTAATAATTTATCATTTGGAATAACGATAAGAGTATCAACACTTTCCTTTAACTTCTCAATACCATTAACCGCATTATTCATACGTTGTTTTGCTTCAAATTTGAATGGCTTTGTTACAATACCTACCGTAAGAATTCCCATACTTTTTGCAATCGAGGCAACTACTGGTGCAGCACCTGTTCCGGTACCTCCACCCATACCACAGGTTACGAATACCATATCAGAACCTTTGATAATCTCTGTTAATTCTTCTTTGCTCTCTTCCGCAGCCTTTTCACCAATCTCAGGCTGTGCTCCTGCACCGAGTCCTTTGGTAAGTTTCTCGCCAATTTGTACACATTGAGGAGCCTTACAATTTTTTAAATGCTGCTTGTCCGTATTTACGCAAACAAAATCAACACCCAATATATTTTCTTCAATCATACGGTTCACCGCATTATTACCTGCTCCACCAACTCCAATTACAAGTATTTTTGCAGCAGAATCCGATTCATTCATTCTTATCTCAAGCAAGGTAGTTCCTCCTTCTTTATCATCCTTCTATTCTCATCCTAGTGACTCTTCGTCACATGTTCTGCATTGCAGATTGATGTATTTTTCTACCGAATATTGGAAGTACAACATATTGTGCCATACTGTATCAAATATAATTATTCTATACTATATAATATCTATAAATTAAGAAAATATCAAGTAGTATTTACAATTTTTATACAAAAATATATTTAATTCAGTGGTTTCGAAATTATTTTTTTATTATTCTTGCTATAGTTTTTCATATCAATACTTAGTTTTTTATCTCCGGCAGCCTCAAGCACATTTTTAAGTGCTCCCAATTGCTCATCATAAAAGTCTTTTCGTCCTAATAAGACTTCTATTCCATCTGAGGTTAAGATTAATTCATAATCCGAATTGAATCTCATCGCATCAATTGGTAATTCAAACTTCTTGATTAATTTCGTTACATTTAAGATAGTTTCAAATAAACCTTCCTTTTGAATCTCAAGTTTCTCATGCAATACTATCTTATCAAACTTTAAACCGGTGACTTGTGGAATATCTTCTAACCTTTCTTTTGTACTTTCAACCACAATACCATCCTTGTCAAAATACAGGTAACCGCCCATCATTTCTACACAGCCTACAACTAACTTTTCATATACTGTGACATGAATGGTATTGCGATTTTCCATAGAAACATCTACTTTCTCCACAAAAGGTATAGAAACTGGATCACTAAAATGCTGTCTTAGATAATAAAATAACGTAATTTGATCCGTCTTTTCTGTAATTAATCGGTTTTTTATTTCTTCTTCTGTATATCTAGTAGTACCTTCTACGATAACATTTTCTAAACGAAAATTCATAAATAGGACAATTACTGCAATTAATACAATAAGAAGTGTTGTTAATGTAATGAATACTGCCGAAATCCTCTTCCTTCTTACCTTCTTTTGTAGTTGTCTTACCATAGAAAGTAACCTCCAACTTAATTTTTACTCTAATCCCCACGTCTGTAAGTTTTAGGATTTCTTTGGCAGCGTCTCTTTTGAAGCCTTAGAAATTCTCATCCATTTAAAACATGCCACCACAGCTGTGTGAATAAACTTAGTTCTTTCATGCTTCTTTTATCATTCGAATATTCGCATTCAGATTTCGCAAATCCTTACAGATATCAACATAACCTCGTTCCACATAGTCCGTATTACGAACTACAGTAATCCCTTCCGCTGTTAATCCTGCAACGATTAATGCTGCACCACCGCGTAAATCTTTTGCTACTACTTCCGTACCTCTTAGCCTTCTTAATCCCTGAACTATCGCTTTTTTATCTTCTATATTAATGAGAGCTCCCATGCGATTTAAATCATCCACTATATTGTACCTGGCTTCAAATATACGTTCTTCCACTACGCTCTCACCATATGCAACTGACATTAGGCTTAAAAACTGTGATTGCATATCCGTAGGGAATCCTGGAAATGGCTCGGTAGTAATAGTTCCTGGAGACTGTAGTGTACCTTTTCTTTTTATAAATGCCTTGTTTTCCCGAATATCTATCAGACATCCCATCTTACGAAGAACATAGATGACTTCAGCTAAATCTTGCTCAATTACCCCGTGAATCACAGCATACCCTGATGTAGCAGCTACCGCAGTCAAGTAAGTACCTGCAACAATACGATCTGGTGGAACCTGATAGCTTGTATCATGTAACTCATCTACTCCTACGATACGTAAGCAAGACGTACCTAATCCAGTAATTTTGGCACCAGATTGAATTAGAAACTCACATAATGCTGTAACTTCGGGTTCTCTTGCTGCATTCACAATTTCTGTAATCCCCTCTGCTAAAACTGCTGCTAATAAAATATTTTCTGTAGCTCCAACGCTTGGGGTTGGAAACTCTATTCTTGTGCCTCTTAGTTTTAAGACATTGCATGTTAAATAATTCTCTTCATCCTCCAAGAAAGCGCCCATCTTCTTAAGCGAATTTACATGAATATCAATTGGTCTTTTTCCAATGGTACATCCGCCTGGATATGAGATCACAGCATGTTTGTTTCTACTAAGTAGCGCTCCTAAAAACAAGATAGATGCGCGTGTTTTCTTTGCAGTATCCCCGGTGACTGGAATTTGATTTAATTTCGTAGCATCTATGATTAAAGTATTGTTGTCCCATTTTGTCTGACATCCCAAATCCTCCATAATAAGAAGCATGTCAGAGACATCAGAAATACATGGACAATCCTTTAATACAGTAACTCCTGAATGAAGTAGTGAAGCTGCTAGGATTGGTAAAACGGCATTTTTAGAACCTTGTATAGAAACTTCTCCATAAAGAGAAGACGAACCTGAAACTACAACGGAAGACATAGTCATACCTCGAAATAGAAATACACTACTATCATATGCGATATCTTCCATTCGGTTACAGTCAAAGAGCCTTTCGTTGTCCCAAAGTATCAGCGTTCATGTTCAATCTTATTCGAAACACTAAGCACAAGTCCCATCTCGATTAATAAAACTACCAAAGAACTACCACCATAACTAATAAATGGTAGTGGAATACCAGTTGCCGGAATACTATTTGTAACAACTGCAACGTTGATTAATACTTGGACTGCAATATGAGTAAGTACACCAGTTGCAATTAAACCCCCGTAGAGATCTGGCGCATTGATTGCAATTGTAAATAATCTCCAGATGAGTAACAAAAATAACATGATTACCGCTATTGCACCAAACATTCCAAGCTCTTCACAGATTACTGAAAATATCATATCGTTGTGAGCTTCTGGTATAAAACCCAGCTTTTGCATACTATTGCCTAGCCCTTTTCCAAAAAGTCCACCAGATGCGATTGCATATAATCCTTGCAATACCTGATAGCCTTTTGGATGAGTTTCTACGTTTTGCCATACTTCAATACGTTCTCCTCGATATGAAACACCGAATACTAAAAATGAACCGACTATTATAAATAGGATACCAGCTACAATAAAATACCCTTTCTTACGACTAGCTACAAAACAGATGGAAACCATGATTGCAGCTATAATTAATGCTGTACTAAAATTTTCTACTACAACAAGCGCTAGTAATGGACCTACAAAGGCTACAACTCGAAGAAAGCCTATGAAATTATCCAACCGCCTTGGCGCTAACTGAACTATGTATGCAGTAAATAATACGACACATATCTTGGTTAACTCGGAGGGTTGAAATTTTCCAAAAGGTCCGAGAGGGAGCCATCTTTGGGAACCACCAGTTGCTTCTCCTATAATTAATACTACAGTTTGTAGTATAATACACAAGAAAAATAACAACGTTATCGGTCGTATTCGTATAATCGGTAATTTTTTAATATAAATACGGTAATCTATCTTTGATACGATAATCATAATAGGAATACCAGCGATAGCAAAAAGCATTTGCCTACGTAAAAATTTTGTAGAATCATTATAATATTTCGCTGCGTTATACGAACTGGTACTATAAATCATCACTAAGCCAAAGCATACTAAGAATATAATCAGAAACAGTAGACTATAGTCATAGTAATTTTTCGTCTTTCTCCTCTTGCCCTGTTCCATCTCTTCCCTGGTCAAATGCTTCACCTCACACTACTTATTCGTGACTACTAATTAACACAGCATGCATCGTGAGCCGATGCACCTCTTGCTAACCTAATAGTCACCTTGATTCATCGTTTAACGTATGCACATATTCTTTGAATAACATACCGCGCTCTTCATAATCTTTAAACATCCCCCAGCTTGCGCAGCATGGAGATAATAATACAGATTCTCCTGCATTGGCATGTGCAGCACAAAATTCAACTGCCTCATTCAGACTGTCAACCAAAACTATGTTCTTAACACCTAATCTTTTCGCTGCATTTGCTATCTTTTCTCTTGTTTGACCAAGTAACACAAGATAAATTACTTTATCCTCAAACGCTTTAATCCAGTCGTCATAGTCTGAATCTTTATCATAACCGCCAGCAATTAAAATGGTTTTGGTCTGCATTGCTTTGATTGCCTGAATGGAAGCATCCGGATTAGTACCTTTGGAATCATTATAGTATTTCACTCCTCGTTTTGTAGTTACGTACTCGATTCGATGCTCCACTCCTTTAAACTCCGTGATTGCTTTATAGATATCATCCATTGGAACTTTCAAAGAAATAGCAATCCCTACTGCTGCCATAACGTTTTCATAATTATGTTTCCCAAGTATCTGCAATTCATTAACATCACATACTACGCATTCCCTCTTATTATTTCGATAAATCATCTGATTTCCTCGAAGGAATAAACCACTATCAAGTTCTCTTACACTAGAAAACCATAGTATTGTAGCAGGAATCTTCTTACTAACCAGTTGAAGATGCGAATCCTCATAATTTAGAATACAGGTATCTTCCTTCGTTTGGTTTTTTGTTATATTTACCTTAGCTTCCATGTATGCTTCCATCGTATGGTGACGATTTAAATGATCTGGCGTGATATTTAAGATTGCAGAAACATCTGGTCTAAAATTGTGGACTGTTTCTAATTGAAAACTACTCATTTCTGCAACTGTAACTGAATTATTCTCTGTATTTTTAACCATCTGCGTATATGGAACTCCGATATTTCCAACTACAAAAACACTTTCATAATAGGTTCTCATAATCTCACCTACCAAAGTGGTCGTCGTTGTTTTACCATTCGTCCCTGTAATAGCAGCTATCTTACCCTTTGAAAAACTGTATGCAAGTTCTACTTCGCCAAGAATTGTTACACCTGCCTTCTGTAGTTCCTTCACATAATCTAAATCCGTAGGAACTCCAGGACTTAATACAACCATATCAATCTCTGATTTCAGCTCAGAGGGTAATACACCGAGTATGATTTCCCCATTGTAATCCTTAGGTAGTTTTCTCTTAACTTCTTCTTTGTCTAAATTTTCGTTTGCATCATAAAGTATGGTTTGTGCCCCCTCCTGTGATAGCAATTCTATCGCAGATATTCCGCTTTTTCCAGCACCAACAACCAATACTTTTTTACCTAGGAAATTCATAATTGCCTCCATTTACTGTCAATCTCTTTTCTCGAAATCAATCTTCCTAATTATAGGCTATTCCAAATATAAAATCAAGTCGCTGTTTAACTCGATCATATCCCCCTCAAGCGGAAATTGCTCTCTTACAATTTCACCTTCTCCAAGGTAAGTAACCTCATCAAAGGAATACTCTTTCAACTTTTTAACCACGTCTGCTTTCGTGAGACCTATAAAGTTCGGTACTTCAAATTTGCCGATATTATATTCTTCCAATTCTTTTTCATTATAAGCAGGTTCAAAACCCATATATGGTAAAATATTATCAAAAACTTCTGCAACAACAGGTGCTGCGATGGTACCACCATAATAGATTCCCTGTGGTTCATCGATCATAACAATTGCCATTACCTTAGGATTATTTGCAGGAGCAAAGCCAATAAAGGAGGAGATGTACTTTCCAGATCTTCTTGGAAGTTTTTCGGAGGTTGCAGTTTTACCACCAATACGAAATCCTGGAATATATGCTCTTTTTCCTGTCCCATCTGAAACAACAGATTCCAGTAACATCTTCATGGTTTCTGAGGTTTCTTTGGAAATCACATTCTCCGTCGTCTTGTACGTAAGTTCTTTTATCACAGTGCCATCTGCATTCTGTATACTAACTCCAAAATGCGGTGTAATAAGCTTTCCTCCATTTACAATAGCACTTGCTGCGGTAAGTAGCTGTAGTGGTGTAATCTGAAACGATTGGCCAAATGACATGGTTGCCAATTCTACCGCACCTACATTATCAAGCTTATGTTTGATAGAATTCGCTTCTCCCGGTAAGTCAACACCAGTTTTACTTGACAATCCAAGACGATCAAAGTATTCATAAAACTTCGTCGCACCTACTCTAGCACCGATTTCCATAAAAACTGGGTTACAAGAGTTCTTAATTCCTTGGATAAAATCCTCACTTCCATGCCCCCCCGCCTTATGACAGCGGATTCTTCTGTCTTCTACAATTTTAAACCCTGGGCAAAAGAAGCGGTCCGTTAATTTAACAACCTTCTCCTCAAGCGCAGCAGCCGCTGTAACTACCTTAAAGGTAGAACCTGGCTCATACGTATCACTAATACAAGGATTTCTCCACATATTATTGAGTAAATTCGTCTTCTCAGTACTACTTAGCGTCACTCCCTCGTATTTTTGTTTTAATTCCTCATTAAAACTATATGGATTATTTAAATCAAACTCTGGCACATTCGCCATCGCATAGATTTCGCCATTTTGCGGATTTAATACAATTAAGCTGACGCTATTTGCGCCTTTTGCCTCCATAACTTTAGTGGCAGCTTGCTCCGCGTATTTTTGAATATTTACATCTAAACTTAAATTAAGACTATTTCCCGGAATCGGTTCGATACGGTTTTCTGCAGCATCGTCTATTTCAATGCCATGCGCTGTAGTAAGGGTGAGAATCGTTCCATTCACTCCTTGAAGGTAGGAATCATACTCTACTTCAAGGCCGATAATGCCTTGATTATCACTTCCCGTAAATCCGATTACCTTGGAGGCTAACGAACTATATGGATAGAAACGTTTGTAATCTTCATCCACCATGACTCCATCAAGAGAAAGATTACGTATGTAGTCGGCTGTATCTTTATCAACGTTAGACTTAATCCGTTCTATCGAGGAATATTTTTCAACCCTCTTACGAACAGTTTCTTCTGTAAGGTTCAACGCCTCTGATAAGGCTTTTATTACACCTTCCGGATCCGTAATCTGATTATGTATGACAGAAATGGTGCTTACTGGCTTATTTGCAGCAATAATCACTCCATTCCTGTCATATAAAGTTCCTCTCTCTGCCTTAATGCTTCGCTCTCTCTCATGCAACTGCTGCGCTTTTATGGCATAATTTTCTGATGCTGCTACCATGAGATAAAATAGTCTTCCACAAAGATAACAAGCGATAAAAAAGACAACAGTAACAACGATTGTTATATTTTTTCGGTTATAGGATTTATACCGGTGCATACGACTCCAATGAAATGTATCTATCATTTCTATTCTATTAATGTATGCTCGGGGTTATGATTGTTTTTCTTTTCTCTAAATTAATTTCCTTCCTGAGTCTCTTGAAACTCATCAGTCATGGTATCTGGGATAGCATCAAACCTAGAATCATTAGATTCAGCATTGTCGTCTCCCCCATCGTTCTCAGGGTTTCCTTGCTGACCCTCTCCGGTTTGGTCTTCTCCATTTTGACCTGCTTCATTCTCATCAATCAATGGAAGCTCTACTTTATAATCTATCTCACCTTCCGGATATACTTCAAGAAATGGTAAGATATCCTTAAGGATTTGACTTGTGAGCGTGGTTGCAACTCTACTACTATCTTTCTTTGTTTCATCATGAACTTCATCGATGACTACATAGATTACTACTTGTGGATCATCTGTAGGTACACAACCAATAAAAGAAACAACATATTTCTTCGCAGAACGAGGAAACTTCTGTGCAGTTCCAGTCTTCCCACCTACCAAATATCCTTCTACCTGAGCTGGTTTTGCTGTACCTTCTTGCACCGTTAAGTAAAGAGCTTCACGTAGAAATTCAGATGTATCAGCAGAAACTGTCTCATTGATTGGGTATGGTTCCTTCTCCTCAACCGTAGCACCTTGATCTGTAACGATTTCTTTTACCACATGAGGTTGATAGTATTGTCCTCCGTTTACCACAGAAGAGAATGCTCCTACCATCTGAATCATCGTAACATTGAAGGTCTGTCCGAAACTACTAGTTGCTAACTCCGAAGCATGCAACTTATCTGCAGGTAGTAAGATACCTTCTGCTTCTCCCGGAAGATCTATCCCTGTCTTTTTGCCAAAGAAGAAATGACCTTGATAAGTACGGAACATAGCCGCACCCTCAGCTTCACCAATCGCCATCATGGACGGATTACAGGATTTCATTAATGACTGTGCCAGCGTTACTTTTCCATGCCTTGCATTACACTTAATATTCCAACCACCTACGCGCTTTACACCGTCACACTGAAAGGTTGTCTCTGGTGTCACCAAATGTTCTTCCAAGGCTGAAGCAACAGTAAATGGCTTAAAAGTAGAACCTGGTTCATAAGTATCACTAATGCTGAAGTTACGCCACATCGTATTCAAAGCCTTTTCTTTATCCTTTTCATCCATAGAGGCAATCTCTACCTCATCATAATACGCAGATAAATCATAGGGATTATTCAAATCAAATCCTTTGTTATTTGCCATCGCATAAATTTCACCATTGTTAGGGTTAGATACAATGACGCCAACGTTATTGGCTCCGATTTCATCCTGGAATTTTGCAATATGTTCTTCGACAATTCTCTGTATATTTATGTCTATTGTTGACACAACCGTATGTCCGTTGATTGCTTCTTTTCTTGTTCTAATAAGATTTAATTCAGGATCATAGAATCCATAGACTCTACCGTTGGTTCCATTTAAATTGCTATTATAATATTCCTCAATTCCCCACGTACCAACATCACCAGCACTAGTGTAGCCTATTACGTGAGAGGCTAAGTTTCCATATGGATAGTTTCTTTTATATTCCTCCTCAAACCATACACCTTTTATCTTTTTATTTTCTTTCTGTAAGTTCTCAAATTGATCCACCACGTCAATCGTTACTTGCTTTAACAAACGTTGATAAGAACTTGTTGATTTTTCATGAATTAACGATGTCACTTCTGCTGTATCTATTCCAAATACACTACTTAATGCCTCCACTGTTGGTTCTAAATATTCCTCATCGGTTAGAATAACTTTAGGTTCGATGATAACGTTATATACTTTATCACTGGAGGCTAAAACAACACCATTACGGTCTAAAATACTTCCTCTTTTATAAGGAATTGTAGAACTTAAGAAGGTTTGTTGAGAAAGCACCCTTTTTTCATATCGTTCTCTATCCTGATTGTTAAGATATACTAAACGAGTGATAATCGCAATCATCGCACATAGGATAACAAAAAATACAAACAATAGTTTTGCTTGCATATAGCCCTTGAATTTTTTTATCTTTACTTTTTCTTTCTGTCTTGCCATTTTAACCTCAATTCTTTTACATGCTTTTTATAAATCTTTGCATCTCGCAACACAAAGGCTCAACCTTGTACAAAACATGACTAACATGATATTAGTACGAACTTTCCTTTCAGTCAACACGCCATATGGACTAGATTCTAATTTACAGGAAATCGCTTTGTTATTGCTAGTAAATATAAAAAAGCAAGCAGTACGCCACCCGCTTTGATAATTTATTCAAATGCGTATTGTCGATTCCCACTTGCTCGCTCTCTATCATTAAGGTATGATACGGTCTAAAATTGATTCTGTCTCTGCATCAGGTATATCCTTATGTTGTCTTACGTATCCCGTCTCACTATCTTTATATGGAATGGTCTCATTATGATTTGGATGCACCATACCAAGTTCTGAAACCGCAATACGATATACTTCTTCTAAATCTATCTCCGGTCTAATACTTGCTTCTACTGCATCATTCTTATCTTTAAGTTTTGTTAACTGATTGCTAAGTGCAATAATCTGCTTATCTAGTTGCATGTCCTTTGATTGTGCTTCCAAATAGCTAAAACAAGCAAACAATGTTACTACGATAGCTAAGGTCAAAAAGGTCATGGAAATAAAATCAATTCCTCGAGTAACTCTTGGTTTTCTCTGTGGCCGACTCTTCGGTTGGCTATTTGGAGTTCTTTGCGGTACCCTAGGATCTTTTCTTAGAGGCTCCTCATAGCGATTATAATCGCGTTCCGGTGCTAGCGATAATTTGCGTGCAGTACTTCCTGATACATAGGAGGTTTGATTATAATATTGTCTTTTTTTCGCGTCCATGCTGACTCCTCACTTTCATCATTCTTCCTCCATGGCTGCGCAAGTTATGCGCATATTCAGAGATTAATCATCTTCTTAGTCAAAGATTTCTCTCAACTTTCTTTCGCAACTTATCGATTCTGGTCATGTTTTTCAAATACCCTAAGCTTTGCGCTCTTTGATCGCTTGTTTCGTTCCAATTCCTGCTCGGTTGGTACTATCGGTTTCTTCGTAATATGAATCCCTTTGGTTTTTTTATTGCATACACAAACCGGAAAGTTTGGAGGGCAAACACAAGGATTTTCATTCTTACGAAATGCTGATTTCACAATTCTATCCTCTAGAGAATGAAATGTAATAATGCTCAATCTACCGTTCTCCTTAAGTAAATCAATCATATCATCTAAGGTATTCGTTAAAACCTCAAGTTCGTGGTTTAACTCAATTCGGATTGCCTGAAAGGTTTTTTTCGCTGGATGCCCAGTATTCATCCGAATCTTCATCGGTATTGCTGCTTTAATAGCTTCCGTCAATTCGTCAGTTGTCTCGATTGGCTTCTCACTTCTCATTCGAACAATATGCTTTGCAATATTTTTAGCAAACTTGTCTTCACCGTAATCTCTAATCATACGGTATAACTCTTGCTCACTGTAATTATTCACAATATCTTTTGCAGTTAGTGAATTGCGGTTATCCATTCTCATGTCAAGAGGTGCATTTTCTTTATATGAAAATCCACGCTCCGGAGTATCAAGTTGATAAGAAGAAACTCCGAGGTCGAGTAATATCCCATCCACCTTATCGATTTCTAGATCTTTAAGCACCTGCTTCATATTACAGTAGTTGCTTCTAACAATCGTAAGTTGGTCTGAGAATTCGGCCAGTCTCTTACCTGCTGCTGCAATCGCATCTTCATCTTGATCAATTCCAATATATCTTCCACTAGAGGAAAGACGCTTTAATACTTCATAAGCATGTCCACCCCCGCCTAAGGTACCATCCACATAAATACCATCTGGTTTTATGTTTAAGCTATCTATGGTTTCTTGTAATAAGACGGAAATATGCTTAAATTCTTTTTCTTCTAAACTCATATCTTTCTCCTAACCTCTTTAGAGGTTTACCTCTTTAGAGGTTTACCTCTTTAGAGGTTTTACTTTTTAAGGTTTACCATTCTAAAAGCTCAAGCCAAACTCGGACATATGATCTGCAATCTCATCCATATTGTCATAACTATTGCTTTCCCAACGTTCTTTACTCCAGATTTCGATTTTACTTAACACACCTACAAATACGATATCTTTATCGAGTCCAGCATGCTGTCTTAAGTTGCTTGGTATTAATATTCTACCCTGCTTGTCCACTTCGCAATCAGCTGCACCTGCCATAAAATAACGTTGTAACTGTCTGGCTTCCTTATTTCCAGGAAGATTCTTCAGTTGTTCGACAAAATGTTGCCACTCTTCGATTGGATACACAAATAAACATCCATCCAAACCTACGGTAACAACAAAATGTTCTCCGAGTGATTCCCTGAATTTGGAGGGAACGATGATTCTGCCCTTGGCATCAATTATATGATTATACTCTCCCATGAACATGCTCATCACCTACCATTTTCGCTCCACTTCGAACCACTTTGAACTACTTTTCACCACTTTCCACCACTTATAAATACATTCTACCCCACTTTTTAGAAAAAATCAAGCCTAAATTCGAAAAATAAAGTGGCGGAAACACCTTATTTTCCAGTGTTTCCGCCACTTTTTAAGTTATACTATATATTGACAATATTACTTCATTTTTATCTTTTATTACTATATCTAGCCTTAGAACTCGAACATGAGCTTACGTTTTTTTTAAGAAGTTCTAAACTTTTTCATATTTTATTAAAAAGATTTAACTTATGTGTGACTATTCAATAGGAAAAAAGTAAACTTCTTTTAACCTAATCTCACTTTGTACCATATCTATTTACAGATGCGACAATCATAGGTAGACATAAACATTAGTTTTACGCTCTTCTTAAACGTAGCCTTCTTATCAGCAGGAACAATCCTGCTACTATAACCAATGCTCCGGAAAGAATCTGGGACACCGCAAGTGGGGAACCCCATAAGAATAACTGATCCGTACGTAACCCTTCAATCCAAAAACGTCCTAGTCCATACCCTATCAAATATATTGTTACAAGTTCTCCATCAAACTTTTTGTGTTTTGAATAAAATATAAGAAAGATTAACAAGCATAGATTCCAAACTGATTCGTATAAAAATGTAGGATGAACCGAAATATATTCCACTCCATCTATCCACTTTGTATTTTCTCTAATTTCTCTAATTCGATCTAATGCCTCTGGTTTGTCCGCATATCGGTCTGCTAAGCTTTGCAAAGACCGTGTATAATCGCCACCAACGTGTTTTAAATTTAATTGCATAGAAAGCAATCCGTCATAGTACTTACCAAATGCTTCTCGATTAAAGAAATTTCCCCATCGCCCGATGATTTGACCTACCAACAGACCAAAAATACTCGTATCTGCTAATAATCCAAAGTTTATCTTTTTTATCTTACAGTACAAGATTCCAGTGAATGCACCTGCTATGACACCGCCATAAATCGCTAATCCACCACTGCGGATATCAAGAATACTCCAAAGATTGTCTTTGTAATCAGACCAACTAAAGGCTACATAATAAAGCCTTGCCCCAATGACAGATATGATAATTGCATAAAGTGCAAAATCAAGGTAAGTTTCAGGATTTTGCCCGGTTCTCTTTGCTTGCCACTGCGCAAGCAAAACGCCTAATACCATACCAAGTGCAATTACAATCCCATAAAAAGCAATATCAATACCAAATATTTCAATTCCTGTTCCGAGGTTATGAAATTCAATCCCTAATTTTTGAAACAGTATGTCTGATTTCTGCAACGATCGTCACCACTTTCCTTATACATTGAAACGGAATAATACCACATCTCCATCCTGAACTACGTACTCCTTGCCTTCAGAACGGACTAATCCTTTCTCTTTCGCCGCATTATAACTGCCGCACTCTACTAAGTTATCATAGCTTACAATCTCTGCACGAATAAATCCGCGTTCAAAATCGGTATGAATTTTACCAGCTGCCTGAGGAGCTTTCATTCCTTTGGTTATAGTCCATGCTCTCGTTTCTTTTGGACCTGCAGTTAGATAGCTAATGAGTCCTAATATATGATAACTTGCACGAATTAGTTTCTCCAAACCAGACTCAGTTAATCCAAGCTCTTCTAAGAACATTTTCTTTTCATCATCATCAAGCTCAGCAATCTCTTGTTCAATCTGAGCACAGATAACAAAAACTTCAGAGTTTTCTTTCTTTGCAAATTCACGGACCTGCTCAACAAAAGGATTATTCTTTGCATCGTCTGCAAGTTCATCCTCTTTTACATTCGCTGCATAAATAACAGGTTTATAGGTTAATAAATTATAGGAAGACAGCATCTCTAATTCTTCCTCATCTTCGCATTCAAACCCTTTCGCCAGTTTTCCATCCTCAAGATATGCTTTTAATCTTGATAATAATTCTGCTTCTTTTGCTAATGCTTTATCATTTTTAGCGCCTTTTACTACCTTACTGATTCTTCTCTCTAAAATCTCTATATCTGAAAAGATTAATTCTAAATTAATCGTTTCGATATCACGTAACGGATCAACAGAACCATCTACATGAATAATATTACTATCTTCAAAGCAACGAACAACATGTACAATCGCATCAACTTCTCGAATATTTGATAAGAACTGATTACCAAGTCCCTCTCCTTTTGATGCACCTTTTACCAATCCTGCAATGTCTACAAACTCAATTGCTGCTGGTAAGATTTTTTCAGAATTATATAAATCGGATAAAACTTTAAGACGTTCATCTGGAACAGGAACGATACCTATGTTCGGGTCAATCGTACAGAATGGGTAATTTGCAGATTCTGCTCCTGCTTTTGTTAAAGAATTAAATAATGTACTTTTTCCTACGTTTGGTAAACCAACAATACCAAGCTTCATTTTATTACCTATACCTTTCATTCGTTTTTCTTGTGGACTTTATTCCATAATTCATATGAAACACTCATAATTTTTAAGTTAAAAATCTATCCTTATTAACGTACTATAATAGATTTTAAAAATATTAAGAATCTTTTGACTCAACCACAATAAGAATCCCTTTATCAAATTGTATCTCAGCTTTTACTTCTATAATTTCATTGCTAATGCCAATACTAGTTCCTTGAGTTAAGTGAAACCTATTAAGAGGGTATTTAAATCCAGTAAGAGTTAACTCTGTAACCTCTTCCGTAAAAGGAAGGAGAGAAACATAGCAAGCTCTTACCTTTTTTGCAATAAGTGTAGTACTGTTCTTAATAAGGTATATTTTATTGTTTTTATCAATAAGATATGCTTTAATGCCTCGACATAATAACCTATATAACATGTGAAGGTTCGCAAGGGTATGGTCAAAACGGCCTCCGGTAGCTCCAAGAATAAAGATTTCCATGCATCCTTCTTCTACCGCTAAATCTACTGCAACCTCTGTATCGGTTGCATCTTTTTCTGGACATAAAGATACTATCTTAACCTTAGAATCTTTTTGGTACTCTTGTAGTAACTCCTTAGAAACTGTATCAAAATCGCCTACAATATGTGTCGGTGTTATTCCAAGTTCGTGAAGATAGGATAGTCCGTTATCAATTGCTATAATCATGTCAAAGGAATCTTCTTCTAAAGTTTTCATCGCAACTTCAGGAAAAAAATCTCCCCCCGCAATGATGAGAGCTTTCATATTTACTTACCTCCACTCTTTTCTGGTACTATATCCTCTTTATTATGATAGCTTATACAATTTAATTTATATCATTACTTCTCATTTTCCCTATGGTTAGATTCAAAAATATTTAGAAATCCTTCCACATTCTTTTCTATATCGCCACGGAAAACGGATGTTCCGGCTACCAATACATTCGCACCAGCTTCCATAATTTCCAACACATTTTCTAAGGTTACTCCACCATCAACCTCAATGTCAATAGTTAATCCATAATCTTTTGTCATCTTCTTTAAGTCTCTTAATTTTTGAAGTGTTGATGGGATAAATTTTTGGCCACCAAAACCCGGGTTTACCGACATGATTAAAACCATATCAAGCTCCGGTAAGATATAATCAAGCACAGATAATGGTGTGCTTGGATTTAAAGCTACACCTACCTTTTTACCAAGTTCTTTCACCGCAGTAACTGTACGGTGAAGATGTTTGCAGCTCTCAGCATGTACCGTAATAATATCAGCACCTGCTTTCGCAAAATCTTCGATATAACGAATTGGTTCGTCAATCATCAGGTGTACATCAAATACCATGGAAGATTTATCACGAAGAGAAGCTATCACTGGCATACCAAATGAAATGCTAGGAACAAAACTTCCATCCATAACATCCAAATGCAAATAGGTTGCTCCTGCCTCTTCAGCTTTTCTAATATTCTCACCTAAAGCACTAAAATCTGCTGCTAAAATTGATGGTGATAAATGATACATATTTTTTCCTCTTTTCTATTCCTGCTTGTGTATTTATGCGTGTACTATTCTACGCATCCCAAGTTTATGTTAAGCATACTTGTACACTTTGTAGCGTAGATAATTATTTTCTTTCTTTTTATTACCACACCTGGCATCTTAATATTTTTTCTGATTTTTTATTTCTTCGTATAATAATTTATAATTTACATATCTGCTTTCGCTTATCTTTCCTTCTTCTAGTGCTTCTTTTACTGCACAGTCCGGTTCATTGATATGCGCACAGCCTTGGAAACGACATTGTCCTAAATAATGATCAAACTCTGGGTAAAAGCCCTGTAAGTCTTCTTTCTCAATTTCTTTTAGATAAAGTGAACTAAATCCTGGGGTATCTAATAGATAGGTATGTTCTTCCATATAGATTAGCTCAGAATGTCTCGTCGTATGCTTTCCACGTTTTATTTTTTCGGAGATTTGTCCTGTTTGCATGGACACTTTCGTCTGAAGTCGATTTGTCAAGGAAGATTTCCCGACACCAGAAGGACCCGCAAGTGCTGTTGTTTTTCCTTTAAGCACAGCCTTAACCTCTTCCATTCCTTCTCCTTCTAAAGCATTCGTGAAAAGTATTTGATATCCTGTATTACGATAAACTTCTTCTACACTTTTTCTTTCCTCGTGATCTGCTTTATCCATTTTGTTAAAACAGATGATGGTCTCAATCCCTTGTTGTTCCATCATGACCAAAAAACGGTCAAGCAAGTTATAATTTGGCGCCGGATCTGACACTGCAAATATAATCATAGCCTGATCAATATTTGCTACAGCCGGACGAATCAACTCACTTTTCCGTTCTAAGATGTCAACAATATTTCCTGTTTTTGAATCTTTTTTAAGAATCTCAACCTCAACATCGTCGCCAACGAGAGGCTTTATTTTCCGGTTTCTAAAAATACCTTTTGCCTTACATTCGTATTCTCCGAATCCTTCAATATAAACATAGTAAAAACCTGCAATCCCTCTGATTATTTTACCAATCATTCATTTTTTCCTCATTCCAGCGCGGATTCCCGCGCATCTTAAGTTTGTGCCTGATTACACAGACACAAACTTATTTATTCACGGCAAGTAAAAGTTCGCGAAGCGTACTTTTACTTGTTGTAAAATAATTCTAGTTTTTCTTCACCGCGCTTAGATATACACTCCAGGAAGAATTGCTGTATAGTACATCATTAATATACATTCTTACGATACCATTGCCTTCTCTGATACCTTCTACTTTAATATTTGAAAACTCTCCTGGAAAATCATCATAGGACAAGTCTTTCTCAAATATTTGCATTGTTTCTCCATCTTGCTCAAGTTCAAGATATACATTTCCTGCTTCACCTTCTGCAAATGGATTTTCCGTAATATTAACTTCTCCAACGTAGCTATATTCATCAGGAACCACTACCTCTGGAGTTGGTGAAGGCGTACTTTCAGGGCCAGTACTAATTGATATATCAATCTTTGTGCCTGGAGCAACTAATTCTCCCGCTGTCATATTCTGGAAGCATACTGCTCCTTTTGGATATTCAGAACTTGAAATATAAGAAGTTGCACCTTTTTCAAGTCCTGCTGCTAAAAGATCTTGTTTTGCTTGATCTTCTGTCTTACCAAGTAGATTAGGAACTTTCTTTAAAGCACTTACATCTGGTCCAGTACTTACAACTAAAGTAACCGTAGAACCTTTCTTTAATACGACAGGATTTTTTGGATCCGTTGTTCTTTCAGGAATTGTACGAATTACCATGTCAACACCTAGCTCGCTACTTGCTTCATCTTGACGAACTACAATTAATCCTAGATCTTCTAACTGTTTTTTCGCTTGTTCGTAATTACGGTTATAAACATCTGGTAACTCTATTGGTTTCGCACCTGCACTGATTGTTAAGATAATTGTTGAATTTGATGGAATCTCAGTATCAGCAGGATAATTTTGCTTCATCACTAAGCCTTCTTCATATTCATCCGAGTATTCTTTTTCATCCGCTAACTTAATTGTAAAGGAAGGTGAGGCAAGCTCAAGACTACTGATCGCTGTTTCTCTATCAAGGCCAAGTACTTTTGGAACCTTTACAAGTTCAGAGGTTGGCTCTTCGGTTGGTTCTGGTGAAACAGTCACTGTAATCGATGGTGCTGGTGTAATATCCGCTGGATTTTTGTCTTTTCCACCATCAAATAAACCAAAGAATCTCGCTACAATAAATAGTACTGTAAAGCCAACTAAAACTGCTGCTGCAATCATTGATATAATAAGTACTTTCTCCATCTTAGAATCAACGGAATCTAATTCCTCTTCTTCTTCCTTCGAAAGTTTTTTAGTATTCTTATCCTTTGCATTGTTATCAATAAATGTTACTGGTGTTTTGGCAGCACTTTTAATATGATTCATCTCATCATCCGATAAACTGATGGTTGGTGAATCACTGACTGCACCATTATTAATAATAACATAATCTCCATCTTTATTAATGATAGAGCGTTTTAAATCACTGATTAATTCCGAAGCAGCTAAATATCTTCTCTCCGGTTTCTTTTGCATACATTTTTGTACAATTTTCTCGACACTTACTGGTACGTCCGGATTCAATTCACGAAGAGGGGTAGCCTCTCCTTGAATATGAAGAAGTGCAACAGAAACCGTATTATCTCCTGCAAACGGAACTTCACCACATAACATCTCATACATTGTTACGCCAAGAGAATAGATATCGCTCTTTTCGTCGCTGTATCCGCCTCTCGCCTGTTCTGGTGATAAATAATGAACAGAACCAATTGCGTTCTGAGTTACAGTATTTGTTGATGCCGCTTTAGCGATTCCAAAGTCAGTTACTTTTACCTTACCATCTCTAGAGATAATGATATTCTGTGGTTTAATATCTCTATGAATGATATGATTATCATGGGCAGCTTCCATACCTTGCGCTATCTGAATTGCAATTCCAACTGCTTCTTTTATTTCTAACTTTCCTTTACGTTCAATAAATTTCTTTAACGTAATTCCTTCCACAAGCTCCATAACGATATAATATAATCCATCGTCATCACCAACATCATAGACATTTACTATGTTCGGATGGGATAAGCCCGCTACAGATTGTGCTTCTCCACGGAATTTCGTTACAAAATTCTTATCGCTTGAATATTCCGGTTTCAATATTTTAATTGCAACATATCGATTTAACCGATGACATTTTGCCTTGTAAACATCCGCCATTCCTCCAGAACCAACTCTGTCTACAATTTCATATCTGTCACTGATAAACATTCCAGGTTTAATCATTTTATATACCTTTTACCTTTCCGGCTACACAAAAATGTCTGTTGTAACAAACAAGCTTATGTAAAAATGCCTCTCTTCTCTCCTTATTACTACATCCCTCAATGCATTTTCCTATGTGCTTAATCAAGTCGAATCAAAACGATTGCTATATTATCTTTTCCACCATTTTCATTCGCTTTCTTTACTAGCTCTTTCCCCGATGCTTCTAAATCATCCTCATGATTTCTAATAATTGTAAGAATTTCTTCATCCTCTAACATATTAGACAAACCATCAGAACAAAGTAGAATAATATCCCTAGATTTTACGCTAACTTCAAAATAGTCTGGTACGACAGAAAGACTTGCTCCCACCGCTCTTGTAATTACATTTTTCTTTGGATGGAATCTTGCTTCACTGCGTTTAATCTCTCCGGTCTTCACCATTTCTTCAACTAAGGAATGGTCTTCTGTAATCTGCTTCATTGTATCGTTAATCAAGTATAACCTGCTGTCTCCAATGTTTGCTACATACATCAATTGATCCATGATTGTTGCAAGAACTAACGTTGTTCCCATTCCTTCTAAACCAGTTTGCTCTCTTGCCTGCTTTAATAGCATCTCATTGGTTTTTGCAACTGCGGTATCTAACATACCAATCACAGTCTTTTCTTCATTTTCCCCTATGAGTTTTACCATTTCTTCCACACAATAACGAGAAGCAAAGTCACCGGCGTTATGTCCACCCATACCATCGGCTACAATAAACAGGTTTGGAAGTGCTCCAACCGAACACTCATTACAATAGACATAATCTTGATTGATCTCTCTTTTTTGACCAACATCTGTAATAGAATATGTGTTCATTCTATTGTTCCACCTCCTGTACCATTGTTTTATCCGTATAACTCTTTCTAAGTTGCCCACAAGCCGCATTAATATCTGAGCCCATTTCTCTTCTAATAGTAACATTAATTCTGTTTTTTTCAAGTATATTTTTGAAATTTTGTATGTTATTACCCGTAGAACGCTTATAATCTCGTTCTTTGATTGGGTTTACAGGAATTAAATTTACATGACAGTTTTTCCCTTTTAGAAGTCTACTAAGTTCTTTTGCACAGGCAGCTGTATCATTTACTCCATCCACTAGACTGTACTCATAACTAATTCTTCGTCCAGTTTTTTCGTAATAATAATCACATGCATTTAGAACATCTTGCAACTTGTAACTGTTTGCTACAGGCATTATTTTTACTCTTTCTTCATCATTAGGAGCATGTAAGGATAATGCTAAGGTGATAGATAATCCTTCCTCCGCTAGTGCTCTCATCTTTGGTACTAAGCCACAAGTGGAAACTGTTATATTTCTCTGTGATATATTTAATCCATCAAGAGAGGATATCATACGAACAAACTTAACAAAGTTATCGTAGTTATCCATTGGTTCTCCAGTTCCCATAATTACAATATTACTTACTCTTTCGCCAGAAAGCCGTTGTAACTGGTATACTTCATCAAGCATCTCTGAGGTTCTTAAGTTTCTAGTAAGTCCTCCAAGAGTTGATGCACAAAAACGGCATCCCATACGGCAACCTACCTGAGAGGAAATGCATACCGAATTGCCGTGATGATATTTCATAAGAACACATTCAACAACATTCCCATCTGGTAACCGAAATAAAAACTTCACAGTTCCATCAATTTTCGATTCATAGCGTTCTAATTCAGTAACACAGACAAGTTCGTATTCAGAGGCAAGCTTTGTTCTTAACTCTTTTGATAAATTTGTCATCTCATCAAAACTTCTTGCCAATTTAACATGGAGCCACTCATAAATCTGTTTTGCCCTGAATTCTTTTTCGCCAATGGTCTTTAAACTTGCCTTTAATTCTTCTAATGTAAGTGCTTTGATGTCTATTTTTTCAGTATTACTTTGCATTTTTACCCCATTCCTACGCATTTCTTTGCGCATCGTCTAAAAGAAATATCATGCCCGCTTAGTAGTAGGCCGGAATTTTGTGCCGAGGACGACTCAGACACAAACTTCAGTGTGAAGTTTTAGAATTTCTTAGGCGGCGTCTTTTGGCGTCTTAGAAATTCTCTTCACACTTAAACCTTTCTAAATCTTGAGATAAAGAAACCATCCACTCCAGATTCTCCCGGTAATAGTTGTAGATAGCCTAGCTTTGATGTTTCGCACTGTAATCGTTCAGGTAAATAAGTATCAATGGATTCTAGCTGCAATTTTAATGTCTCCGATATAAAACGTACATTCTCTTCGTTTTCTTCAGGATTTATTGTACAAGTGCTATAGATCAGAACTCCCCCTGGCTTTAGGTAAGAGACGATCACTGTAAGAATCTCTCTTTGTAACTTTGCTAACTCCGACATCGTCTCTCTTGTCATATTATATTTGATGTCTGGCTTCTTACCAATAACTCCAAGTCCCGAGCAAGGAAGGTCAGCTAAAATCACATCCGCTTTTTCTATCACAGATTCATCCAATGTTAACGCATCAAAAACTTTCACAGATACATTCTGATAACCAATACGTTCCAAGTTTTGTTCGATTAAGGAAACTTTTTTCTCGGTTTTATCTCTTGCATCTACGTGACCAGTTTGATTTTCTCCACCTGCCATAAGAAGAAGCTCCGCTGCATGTAATGTTTTACCACCAGGTGCAGCACATACATCAATAATATAATCTCCTGCTTTAATGCCGGCTATCGTTCCAACCATCATAGAACTTTCATCCTGAACTTGAAAATATCCTTTTTGGAAACTTTCAAGTGTTGTTAGTGAATTATAGGAAGAAATTCTCTTTGCATTATTAAGGTAAGCTCCCTCTGTAACTACGATTCCTTCCTTTTCTAAACAATTCGTCAAATCATTTATGGAAATTTTACTTTCATTGATACGTATTGATGTATCATTGGGTTTTAAAAAAGCTTGTAACATATCTTCCACTTGTTCTCTGTTATAGCTTTTTAGCCAAAATTCTACCAGCTCAGTAGGCATTGAGTATTGATAGGAAAGCTTTTCAATTTCATTCATCCTACTAATGTCAAACCCATTTGTCTTTTGAAATTCCCTACTAAGATTTCTTAATATCCCATTCACAAAACCAGACAGTCCACTTAACCCACGTTTTTTTACTAGCTTTACTGCCTCGTCGCAAGCTGCACTATCTGGAATCTGTTCCATAAATTCTATTTGGTAAGCTGCAATTCTTAGAATATTTCGAATTACAGGCTTCATCTTTTTTACCTTAATCTTTGAAAATCGCTCCAAATCATAATCTAACTTTAATTTTTGCTCTAAAACCCCAAGGCAGAGCCTTGATATAAAGGCTCTGTCTTGTTTACTCAAGTCTTTGTAATTTTTTAATGTTTCATTGATTACAACGTGACTTGGAAGCTTATCCTCATTAATTTTAAGGCACATCGTAAGTACAATATCTCTAGCGTTCATAGTTCTCCGTTCATTAATCTCTATTTCGATTCCCATAAAGCAGAACCAAACGAAGTAGCTGCAATATAGAAGCTGCGGCACTGGCAACATAGGTAAGTGCTGCGGCACCTAAAACTTTCTTTGTATCTCTGATTTCATCACCATATAAGATTCCTGTATCTGATAATACCGCAACTGCTCTTCTTGAGGCATTAAACTCTACCGGTAAGGTGACTAACTGAAATAAAACAGCCAGAGAAAACATCAAGATACCGATTGTAATTAAGGTCTGTGAACCACCAATCAGGATTCCTATCAGGATTAATGGCCACGATAACATTGCACCGAAGTTTGCAACAGGTACAATTGCAGCTCTAAGTCTAAGTGGAACGTACCCCTTCTGATCTTGAATTGCATGACCACATTCATGCGCTGCAACACCAATCGCTGCAACTGAAGAATTATCATATACGGATTCGGATAGACGAAGCACCTTATTTCTTGAGTCATAGTGATCTGTTAGACTTCCACTCACTCTTTGTATCTGTACATCATAAATACCAGAAGAACGTAATATTCGTTCTGCAGCAGTTGCTCCAGTCATACCTGACATACTTCTAACCCTGCTGTATTTTGAAAATGTAGATTTCACTTTCATGGATGCTACTATACTAAGGATTGCTCCAACAATAATCATCCAATAATAAGGATCAAAATAAAATCCGTAAAACGGTGATCCAAAATATAAAAAATTTAACATTTATGATACCTCCTAACTTTCTCCCAATCATACCATGAATTCGTGTCTATTTTTTTAACACTTCATTAATTTTTCATTAAAGATAAAAAATATGTTCTTAATCCCTTTGGCATAGGAAGAAATGAGTTATGATAAATAGGTGTTATGTGATACCGAATTAAATAACTTTCAATCCAAGTTCATGCAATTAGGGTGTTCCTTTTATTATAAATTTATGTTTAATTTAATTTTCAAGTACTCCAAAAATCTCTCCCGTCTTTACTGGATATCCACGTAAAAATTCACCGGTCAGCATTCTTTTCTTTCCTTCCAATTGAAGTTCATTAATTTTTAACAGCGCATCCCCAGTTTTAACAAAGATTGCTTCCTTGGTTACTTTCACTATGCTACCAAACTCTGCTTCATTGATTGCCTCTATTGTCTCAGGGCTATGATAAACCTCAGCACACCATAATTTTAATGTTTTTCCCTTATAATAAGTATAAGCGCTTGGCCATGGATTTAGTCCACGAATCATTCTCTCGATGGAAGCTGCATCCTTAGAAAAATCAATTCTTCCCATGTCTTTGCTAAGCATTTTTATATGAGTAGATTGGGAATCATCCTGTTTGGTGTAAGTGGCTGTCCCTTTCTTTATCATTTCGATTGCTTCTAATAAAGCTTCTCCGCCGATTTCTGCCAATTTATCATGTAAACTACCACCTGTCTCATCTTTTGCAATATCGATTTCTCTTTTTAAAATCATGTCACCAGTATCACAACCGACATCCATCTTCATAATAGTAACACCAGTTTTCTTTTCACCGTTTAAGATAACCCATTGAATTGGTGCGCTACCTCGATATTTTGGTAATAAAGATGCATGTACATTAATACAACCATACGGTGGAAGATCCAAAATATCCTTTGATAATATCTGCCCAAATGCTGCAACTAAGATAATATCTGGAGCCAAAGCTTTCAGTTGTTCCACAAATTCAGGTTCTTTCACACGTCTTGGTTGGTATACAGGAATTTGATGTTTTAAGGCAACTTCCTTTACTGGTGGAGATGCCATCTCTTTACCTCTTCCTTTTGGTTTATCTGGTTGTGTTACTACTCCTATAATTTCGATATCTGAAGAAAGCAGTGTTTCTAAAATTGTTGCTGCTATCTCTGGTGTCCCCATATAGACCGCTTTCATTCTCATCCCTCCAATTCTTATTCCTCTTCTTCATCATAGCCAGTCACTTCATGCAATTCCCCATTGACCTTTTCCACATATAAAATACCATCTAAATGATCAATTTCGTGACAGAACGCTCTAGCTAGTAAACCTTCCCCTTCCATTTCAAAAGGTTTCATATGACGGTCATAAGCTTTTACTTTCACATAATTTGGGCGAGTTACTATACCTGCTTTCCCAGGTAAACTAAGGCAACCTTCGTCTCCCGTTTGCTCGCCGTCTGTTGCAATAATCTCTGGATTAATTAATATTATTGGTTCATTTCCTTCCGGTGATACATCAATCACAACCAATCGTTTTAATATACCAACCTGTGGAGCTGCTAACCCAACGCCTTGTGCTTCATACATCGTATCAAGCATATCATCAATTAACATATCAATTTTTGGTGTAACTTCCTCAATAACCTTTGAAGTTTTGTTTAAAATACTATCTCCCATTATTCTAATATTTCTTTTTGCCATACTCTTTCTTCCTTTCGTTAATAGCTGTTCATTGGATCAAAATCAAATTGCACATTACATTTTATGAAATACTCTGATACAAAGATGTACTGCTCTAAAAAGTCTTTAACACCAACAAGATACTCATATTGTTCTTCTTTTAGATATAAAACTCTTCGATAAATATCATTCATTTTTGCAATTCCAGCAGGTGCAGGACCTATCACACTGATATTAGGCTTCTTTTTTTCATGCTCTTCCAATATTTCAAGTGCTTCTTTCTCCGTTTTCCCTTGCATCGCCTCTTGCTCATTGCGTTTTTCTAGTAGATCAAGTTCCTCTTGCGATTTTGCCCACTCCTTCACTGCCCCAGCCAATAGATTTGCCGCCAGTATCACAGCTTCCTCTTCTTTTGACTGAATTAAAATGGCCATAATGTGTGCAGCAGGAGGATATTTCATTAAACGTCTGTAGTGCATCTCCTGCTCGAAAAAACCAACATAATCTTCTGTTGCTGCAGTGGTTACTGCATAATGCTCTGGTTGATATGTTTGTATTACTACCTCTCCTGATAACTCTCCACGTCCTGCACGTCCCGCAGCTTGTGCTAATAATTGAAATGTACGCTCTGCTGCCCGATAATCATTTGCATATAGTGATAAATCTGCAGCTAAAATCCCTACGAGAGTCACTCCAGCAAAATCATGCCCTTTTACAATCATCTGAGTTCCAATTAGGATATCTGCCTCACCATTTGCAAAAGAACTTAAGATTTCTTCATAACTTAGTTTGTTCTTTGTCGTATCTGCATCCATCCTAAGAACTCTAGCCATCGGAAATTCCTTTAACACCATTGACTCAACCTTCTGAGTTCCTGTTCCAAAGGCTGCGATATACTTAGAACCACAGACCGGACAAAGAGTTGGAGTTGGAATTTCATACCCGCAATAATGACATTTTAACACACCAGTACTATGTGCCGTCAAGGAAATATCACAATGAGGGCATTTCATTGCAGTACCGCAACTTCGACATGACACAAAACCTGCGTATCCCCTGCGGTTTAAAAACAACATAATCTGCTCTTTTTTTCTTAAACGATCTTCAATTAAACTTCGTAACAAATCACTAAAGATAGATTTATTTTTCTTTTTTAACTCTTCTTTTAAATCAACAATGGTTACCTGTGGAACTTTCGCTTCTTTTGCTCGTTTCGTTAAACGAAATAGCCCATATTCCCCATCCATCGCTTTTTTATATGCTTCCAAAGATGGTGTGGCAGACCCAAGAATAATGGATGCATTACTTAGCTCTCCTCTTTTTATAGCAACCTCTCTGGCATGATATTTCGGTGGCATCTCACTCTTATAACTTGTTTCATGTTCTTCATCTATAATAATTAACCCAAGGTTTCGAAACGGTGTGAATAATGCAGACCTTGGACCTATCATAATATCGATATCACCATTCTTTGCACGTTCGATTTGATCGTATCGTTCGCCGGCAGACATCTTCGAGTTCAGAATAGAAATGCGATTACCAAACCTTTTATAAAATCGTACTACTGTCTGGTATGTTAGCGCAATTTCCGGAATTAACATAATAACCTGTCTACCGGATTGTATGACATGATCAATAATCTCCATATATACTTCTGTCTTACCGCTACCTGTAATACCATGAATTAAGTAAGTTTTACGAACTCCTTCTTCATAGTCCCTAATAACTTTGGAAACAATTTCTCTTTGTTCTTCATTTAAAGTGACTCTATAACTATCCACAGTTTTTGATGCTATTGGGTTACGGTACTTTGTTTCCGATTCAATTTGTATAATTCCACTTTCCTTTAAGGAATTGATTGTCGTTCTTGAGATATTTAACTTATTGACGATAACCTCAAATTCAATTTCATCGGTTTTCATAAGTGCTAATAATAATCTTGCTTTTGCTTTATGCTTTTTCTTTTCTGCTTCAATATAAGCATCTTGCAACTTTTCTTTTGTTACGGCTGATGATACGATTCTCTTCTCAATCTGCTTTACACTTTTTTTGACTGGAATTACCGTCTTTAGGGCATCGTTCATCGTACCACCATATTGCTCCTTCACGAATGCAGCAAGGGCTATCATCTGTCCCTCGATTGGTAGCCCTTTTTCTTTGATTCCTAGTATTGGTTTTATTCTCTCCGGAGCAATCTTAGGCACGTCAGATAAACCTACAATAAATCCGCTTATGCTACGATTTCCATTCCCAAACGGTATCGTTACAGGCACGCCAATAACAGCATCCGCATAAAGAGCTGGCGGTATGCTGTATTGGTAGGTTTTATCTAGATTTTCCACTGATATGTCCACTATTATATCTGCATATTGCATTCCTATCGAATTTCATCCTTTCCCATGTACATTAACTCATCTTTTAGTCTCTTCACAATTAAATCAAGCTTCATTCCACGAGAACCTTTTAAAAGTATGGCATCCCCTTTTACAAAATGCGATTTTAAATATTGAAAAACTTCATCTCTATCCATAAAACTCTTTGTAATGATGCCTTCTCCACTATCACATACTCCACTAAGGATATACTTTGCTTCTTCCCCAATTGTTAACACCTCATCAATCAATGCTGATTCTTTTCCAGAAGCTTTTGCTAACTGGCATTGCTTTGCTAGATATTCACCAACCTCATAATGACACTTTCTAGAATGCTCGCCAAGTTCTAAAATATCCGCAAACACGATGAATTTCTTATGTTCTTTGGGAATATCCATAATAACATGGATTGCTCCCTTCATAGAGTCAGGGCTCGCATTGTAAGTATCATCAATTACTGTAAAGCCATTGACTTTTTCTATCTCACCTCGCATTGCGATCGGCTTATACTCTCTTAATCCTTCTTTCGCATCCATAGGATTCACTCCTAATTGTATTGCAAAGAAAAGAGCAGCGAGAGCGTTTAATATATTATGCTTACCAAGTACTGATAATGTAATATTATCTACAAGTTCTTCGTTGCTACCTTCTTTATAATGGAAGGTAAACGTCGTACTCTCACCATCTGTTTTTATATTATCTGCATATATAGTACAATTTGGGGTTGTTCCAAAGGTATAAACAGAAGCTTTATTTAAGCTAATTCGTGTCAATTCTGATAAAGTAACATTAGCAAATCTTTGTGTTTTTTCATTGTCAGTACTGTTGATTTTAGAGTATTCATCGTAGAGTTCCATTAATAACGGATCATCTCCATTTAATAAGAGAATAGAATCCTCGGTAAAATAATTTGCAATGTTTAATTTTTCTTTTCGAATATTCTCTTGTGTTTTTAACTGTCCAATATGGGATACCCCGATATTGGTAACAACCGCCATATTAGGTTTTGCTACTTTAGCGATACGTTCCATTTCTCCAAATTCACTCATCCCCATCTCGATTATCCCAACTTCATGAGAATCCTCAAGCATCAACATCATCTGGGGTAATCCGACCTGACTATTCATATTACCAATTGTTTTTAATACATTACACCTAGCACTTAAAGCTGCTGCTATCATTTCCTTTGTTGTTGTTTTACCAACACTTCCGGTTATCCCAATGATTGGTATCTTGCTATGATCTCGGTGATATTCTCCAAGACGTTGTAATGCATCTACGGTATGGTTCACTCTGATGTAAACCATATCTTCGGTTCCCTCTGCTATTGCATCTTTACTTGTTAGTGTCACTCTGATTCCTTGCTGATAAGCATCCGAAATGAAATCATGGGCGTCTACCCTTTCACCGACAATAGGTACAAAGAGGGTATCCATATCTCCTTCTTTTGAGTTTGTGCTTATTTTATGAATCGTTCTGTCTTTATTTCCCTTTATTATAGTGCCACCAGTGATTGTAGCAATTTCGCTTACATGAAACGTTGCCATATGAAAACCTCTATTCTGTCGCTTTCGCGTTTATTTATAACGATACAAACTTTGTGGACGAATACAAAGCGTTAGAGAGCATTTCTTTGTTCTAATGTCATCTCATCAATGATATCTTTTATCAATTCTCTATCATCCATATGATACTTCACACCACGTATTTCTTGATAATTTTCATGACCTTTACCAGCAATCAAAATAATGTCTCCTTCTCTTGCTGTTAAAATACTGTGACGTATTGCTTCTTTACGATCTAGTATCGCAGTATATTCCCCTTTTCCACGCTTTACTCCAACTACAATATCATTTAAGATATCCTGTGGTTCTTCAAATCTTGGATTATCTGAAGTAACTATCGTGTAATCTGCTAAATTTGAAGATATCTCACCCATCTCGAAACGGCGGTCTTTCGAACGATTCCCCCCGCAGCCAAACAAGCATACCAAACGTTTCGGCTCATACTCTCTTAGGGTAGATAATACACTTTGAAGACTCATCGCATTATGGGCATAGTCAATCATCATGGTAAATTTCTTAGAAACCTCCACTGGCTCAACTCTGCCTTTTACCTTTACTTTAGTTAATACTTCCTTGATACGTTCTGTACTAATATTAAAATGTCTACATATTGCAATTGCTGTTAGAGAGTTGTAAACAGTAAATTTTCCTGGTATATTAACCTGAACTGAGAAATTACATAGTCCACTCACCTTATATAATACCATTAAATTGCCAAGTTTGGAATGTAAATCGATATCGATTGCTCTTAAATCTGCTTTTTCACTAAGTCCATAAGTCTCAAGCGAACAAGTATGACCGCTTAGCACCTGTTCCATATGTTTATCGTCTATATTAGCAATACCCACTCTACACTGCTTAAATAAAAGTCCTTTACATGCCATGTATTCCTCAAAATTTTGATGCTCTCCTGGACCAATATGATCAGGTTCCATGTTTGTAAATACACCAAAGTCAAAGGTAAATCCGCTCACACGATGAAGCATTAACCCTTGGGAAGAAACCTCCATAACAACACAAGTACACCCGGCCTCCACCATTTGTGCAAAATACTGTTGAACTAAATAAGATTCTGGAGTTGTATTATTCGCTGGAATCACAGTATCTCCAATAATCGTCTCAATGGTACCTATCAAACCTGTTTTAATTCCAGCCTCACTTAAGATAGCATGCACCATATAGGTCGAGGTTGTCTTTCCCTTGGTTCCAGTAATACCTATCGTCTTTAGCTTTTCTGCTGGATAATCAAAATACGCTGCAGATAAAATTGCAAGTGCTTCTCTTGTATTAGCTACTAATAATAATGTAACACCCTCTGGTACTGATACATCTTTTTCAGCCACGATAACGCTAGCACCCTTTTCAATGACTTCTTCTACATAGGAATGTCCATCACTTACTACTCCAGCAATACATACAAAAATAGAATCTTTTTCTACTTTTCTAGAATCATAACATAAAGTACTGATTTCTTTCTCAAGAGTTCCGTTTTTACATTGGTAAGTTAATCGCTCTAATAACTTGGTTAACTTCATAGTAATATCCTCATTTCTTTTCTATTCAAATTTTTAAACCAAACTTTACTAACAATCTATTCCTATCTTATCTATATTTATCATAAATTTCTATGGTATTTTCTGCTTGAATTCATTCAATATCTGTTATAATTTTTTTGTTTTGTTTTTTGCTTTGTTTTTTGCTTTGTTTTTTATTTTATATTCTAATTAAACTATTGGTATAGTATTTATCTTGTATGATTATAGTATGAGATATTTTACACGAGAAATTCCCACGGTTCTATTCAAACCGTGGGATCTAATGTTATTTATAGTAATTCGTATAATTCTTCGTATTTTCTCGCAGAAGTACTCCACGAAAAATCTTTAGCCATACCTCTATCAATAATTTTATTCCATTCTCGTTTTTTATTATGAAATATTTCTTTAGCATACCGGATGGTATCTAACATCTCATGAGCATTGTAGTTTTTAAAACTAAATCCTGTTCCAGTACTTTCGTATTGGTTATATGGTTCTACAGTATCTACAAGACCACCGGTTTCTCTCACAATTGGAACTGTACCATATCTTAAACTCATTAGCTGACTTAAACCACAAGGTTCAAATAGTGATGGCATCAAGAATGCATCACATGCAGCATAAATTTTATGGGAGCGTTCATTCGAATAAAAGATATTTGCAGAAACTCGATTGCTATACTTCCAAGCAAAATGGCGAAATAGATTTTCATATCTTTCTTCACCAGTTCCAAGGACAATAAGCTCAGTATCCTCTGCACATAATTCTTCCATCACGCATTCAATCAAATCCAATCCTTTTTGATCTGTTAAGCGTGAAACTATTCCAATCATAAAAACTTTGTCATCCACCGCAAGACCTAATTCCTGCTGAAGTGCACGCTTATTTTTTATCTTTTCTTTTCTAAAGTTTTTCGCATTATATGGATAGGTGATAAGAGCATCCGAGTCTGGATTATACTCCTCATAATCAATGCCATTTACGATGCCACGTAGGGAATTAGAACGAGCGCGCATTAGTCCATCCAATCCTTCCCCATAAAAAGACATAGTAATCTCTTTCGCATAAGTATTGCTAACCGTTGTCACATAATCAGCATATACAATGCCACCTTTTAAATAATTTGCATCACCATATGCTTCCAATTTGTCAGGTGTAAAATAGTACCCAGATAGCGCTGTTATATCTTGTACCGTCTTTTTATCCCAAACACCTTGGAACCTTAGATTGTGTATTGTCATTATCGTTTTTATGCCACGATAAAATTCATTTTCTTGAAAGCTATCATGTAAAAATACTGGAATTAACCCTGTCTGCCAATCATGGCAATGTATGATATCTGGTCTAAAGTCAAGAGCCGGAAGACAGGATAATGTTGCTTTACTAAAAAAAGCGAACTTTTCAATATCTTCGTAAATGTTACCATATGGTTTACTTCCTGTAAAATAAAATTCATTGTCAATAAAATAAAACCATATTCCCTCATACTGATATTCTAATACTCCGACATATTGTGTTCTCCAATTTAAGTTCATGTAAAAATGCGTACGATATTGCATTTTATCCTTCCACTGTCTTGGTATTGACACATAATTTGGGAGAATAACACGAACATCGAAGTTTTCTTGATCTATGTATTTTGGTAAAGAACCTACCACATCAGCTAGACCACCCGTTTTTATGAATGGAACGCCTTCCGATGCAACGAATAAAATCTTTTTCATACGTTATGCCTCCGTAATTTTATTATTGCAATTCCCTTCTATCATTGCTTACATTCGATTTTATTTTATAATCTTCTTGTATGCAATTACCGATAAAAATAATTATACAATACAATGCAATAATAGAAAAGAGGCAAAATCATCACATTCTCAGCTTATACTCTAAACGGATTTTATCCGCAATTAAAGCTACAAACTCTGAATTTGTTGGTTTACCTTTTCCGTTACTAACGGTATAACCAAACAAATCATCTATGGTATCCATCTTACCTCTACTCCAAGCAACCTCAATCGCATGACGGATCGCTCTTTCAACTCTGCTTGGCGTTGTCTTATGACGCTTTGCGATGGATGGGTATAGCTGTTTTGTTATGGAGTTTAACATTTCAGTATCATCAACCGACATCATAATCGCATCTCTTAGATACTGATACCCTTTGATATGTGCAGGTACACCGATTTCATGAATGATATTGGTAACATCTGACTCCAAATTTTTCTCTTTATAAGCTGCAGGATTATCAAATGTATTTAATTTGTGGTTATCCACTAATTTAATATGATAATCTGCTTTTAATTGCTTAATTCTACTTAATACAGTGTTATTATCGAACGGTTTTAAAATATAATAACTAGCACCTAATTCAAAAGCATTTTCAGTAACACGCTCTTGACCGATTGCTGTAATGACAATAAAGGATGGTGCTTTTTTAAATTCAGAACTTTTTTTGATCTTTTCCATCACTCCCAGCCCGTCTAACTTTGGCATGATTAAGTCCAATAAGACAACATCTGGATTTTTATCTTTGATTACTTCTAATGCTTCGAGACCATTTTCTGCTCTTCCAATAACTTCGACATCATTATCATTCTTTAGTACTTCTTCTAACAAATTTAACATTCTGATGTTGTCGTCAACGATTACCACACTTATTTTCCCCATTACGAGTCCTCCTAAATTTCTTTTCCTTCCGATATCATACGAAGATTAAAGATGTGTTATTATGAAAGGGGCCCAATTCCTTTCAAGCATAAGTTTTTTCTTACCTATTATGACACCATCTACCTTACATAATATGCGCGCTATATCAGTAAAGTTGTCTTGTATGATTTATAACTGTCACTATTAACACGAAAAACAATTTGTTTACAATAATCTTCGGCAAGATTACTATGTTAAATTCTAAATCTAGAATAGAAGAATGCAAATTGTAATAATTTGTTAACAGCTACAGGAAAATTATACCCATATTTTCCCAAATTTTCAATTCTATTTTAACGCATTATTCGACAGAAAGTCAATCCACTTTTTAACATTTTTAATTTATTTTATTATTTTCCACTAAAAAAGTTTCTATAATAAAGCAATCGACTTTCTGTTTTATGAGTATAGAAACAGCTTTATTGTTGGATTATCTCGAGCATATTTTCTATGAATGTGCCATATCCCATCGAAGCATCACGAATAAAAACATGGGTTACTGCTCCTACTAATTTCCCATTTTGAATAATAGGACTACCACTCATCCCTTGAACAATTCCTCCGGTTAATTCCTTCAAACGCTCATCTGTTATTTTAATTACCAAACCTTTACTATGAGACTTATTTCCAAAATCAATACTTTCAATGGATATCTTGTATTCTTTTATTTGACCTTCCACATTACAAAGTATAGTAGCATCACCAGTTTTAATTTCCTGCTTTAACGCAATTGGTATTGGATTATTATAAACATTATTCGAAACGCGTTTATAAATATCAGATGTATTTACAATTTGTCCAAAGATACCTTGTGGAGTATTTTTTGTAATGGTACCAATACGATTTAAAGAGTTTTCATGGATAACTCCACTTAATTCACCTGGTTGTCCTGACTTACCTTTAATGATATTTACAACTTCTGCATCATATACTCCACCTGTTTTTACTGACATTAAAAGTCCGGTATCCACGTCTGTAATCCCATGTCCAAGCGCTCCATAATCACCTGTGGTAGTAACAAAAGTTAATGTTCCAATTCCTTGAGTATCGTCTCGAATCCATGTCCCTATTTTAAATTCTCCTGTTGCTGTTGCTACTGGTTGTACTTTTAGAGTTACATATTGTGTGTCTCTTTTGACTTTTAATGAAACTGGCTGACCATTACATGCTTGAATAATTTGTATCAATTCTTCTTTACTGGTTAATCTTTGATTGTTCGCTTCCATGATGTAATCACCTGTTTTTAGTATATTAAGCGCAGGCTCATAATTCATACCATCTTTAGACATTACCTCTGCTGTTCCAAGGACTAGAATTCCATCCGTCTCTAACGTGATACCTATTGTTCCCCCACAGGGAATGACTTCTATAGTGTCAATGACATCAAGCGATATATTTTTAATAGACAGCCATCCAAATAACTTAAGATTTACTTTATAAGAGCCCGTTTTATTTGCTTGTAGCAGAAATGGCTTATTAAGATCTATGTGAATCTGACCCGCAGGTACATTCGATTTTGTTATTTGTGAAACAGTTACATCATTGCTTTCTATTTCTGCTTGTATTGGAACTTTAAGATTAAAACTCTGCGACTTATCAACTAAGATTCTAATCTTATCGGGTATTGCTTTGTTTAATATATAATAGGAAAATAAGAAGATACCTATGATATCAAGTATTAAAAAAACCACTAAAAATCTTCGGTACCCTCTTTTTCTCGGATCGGCATTTATTTCCCCAGTGTGTGATTTATGCATACTAATCTCCTGCCTTTCTCATAACATATGCACTTCATGACATAACATAAAACTTTTTGATTTCATGTCATATCATAAGAACCTCATGTTACTAACTTTCCCTCAGAATACAAAAAGGATATACCGTATTAGTATATCCTTAATTTTTAATTTCTTTCTGAGTTTAGTATGCGTAAATCATTTATTTTCAAACTAGGATTTTAAGTCTTTGTTGCCAATCCTCTTTTTGTTATCTATGACAGCAATTTATCGATATTTTTTTGTATTGTTGGCTAACTCTTTCATTTCTAAGGCACTAGTTAAAACTGTGTCCGTAATTTTGGCTCCGCCAAGAATTCTTGCAAGTTCTTCAATAACTTCTGTTTCTTCTAACTGGCGTATATTCGTATTCGTTGTAATACCATCGGTATTTTTTTCAATAATATAATGAGTATCTGCCATAGCAGCAATCTGAGGTAGATGTGTAATACATAAAATCTGATGTTCACCTGCTAATAATCCTAATTTCTCAGATACCTTTTGAGCAGTTCTTCCACTGATACCTACATCAATTTCATCAAAAATTAATGTCTGAATATCATCTTTTTTAGCCATAACCGATTTCATTGCCAGCATGATTCTTGACAATTCACCACCAGATGCAATTTTCGCTAATTGCCTAATTGATTCTCCTGGATTAGTAGATATCATAAATTCGGCTTCATCCAATCCATTCACTGTATAATTGTTAAGTTCCTTCATATCTATCTCAAATTTAACATCCAAGAAATTCAAATCAATTAATGCAGCTTTCATCTTTTCTGCTAGTTGTAATGATGTTTTTTTACGAATAGACGTTAATATCTTACATTCTTTTCTAAGCACTTCCTCTGTTACAGCTATTTTTTGTCTTAACTCCTGCAAATATTCATCATAAGCTTCGTATTTTTTCTTCTTTGCTTCCTGATTTTTGTAATAATTAAAGATCTCACTAATACTATTTCCATACTTTGATTTTAAATGATTAATTAAATTTAAGCGATTTTCAACATCCGTAAAACCATCTAGACTATCACTAGAATCATTTAAATACTCGGAAACATCACGATTGAAATCATTCAGTAACCCCTCAATATCGATTAATTGAGTTAAAAATCCATTTAACTGCAAATCATACTCCGAAATCTTACTTAAATATTTTACAGCTCGACTAATTAAATCAGCTGCGCTATCTGTACTATCTGATGTCTGTTTGTAAGCTGCTGAAAGATTTTCATTAATTAAATTCGCATTGGATAATTTCTTATATTCTGCCTGCAAGCTAATATCTTCATCCATCACAAGCTTCGCTTCTTCAATCTCCTTCATCTCATACTCTAAGAAGGAAAGTTCTCTTAAACGCTTGTCCTCATCAATCTCTGCATTATCATATTCTTCTTTTAGTTTCTGATAGGTATGATATAATTCTTGTACTCTTTCTTTATGTACCGCCACCTCTTCTTTTGCAAATCGGTCAATCATCTCTAGATGCTTGTGTTTATATAATAAGGACTGATGTTCGTGCTGTCCGTGGATATCTAGCAATAACGTAGCTATATCTTTTAACAATTGAGCGGTTACATTCTCACCGTTTAATTTACAGATGCTTCTTCCATTCGACATAATCTTTCTGGAAATTAAAATCTGACCTTCTTCCTTTGGTAAATCATTCTCTTCCAGTAGCTTTAATACCTCTGGTCGATTGGTCACAAACACTAATTCAACTAACGCATAATCACTATTTTTTCGAATAATGTCTTTGGTCACCTTACCGCCAAGTGCAACATTAATGGAATCAATTAAGATAGACTTACCGGCTCCGGTTTCACCTGTTAATATATTCAAATGATCCTTTAAATAAACTTCAACCTCATCTATAATGGCGAAATTTTTAACATGCAGACTTAGCAGCATAATTCCCTCCTATGAATTATTAATCAAACATATGTTCGTTTTTTCTTATTCTAGCACAACTTGTATATAAGTTCAATCCCTGATTTTTTAAAAAATAAAAATTGTCATTATGCTTGGTGTTCTGTCTTATTTTTGTTCAATATAACAATTAAGAAAACAGAAGCGTTATATAAAATCCAAAACTAATCCCTTCACTATGTACTAAGACAAAAAAACTCTGCACCTAATCATATGCTAAAACTTCCATACGAACTTAAGGTGCAGAGTCAATTTAATCGCTTTATATTTGTAACATCGTTATGTTTAAAATAACTTTTCTTACTATTGACCAGCGGAACCAATCTTTACAACATTCACCTTACATGCTAGTCTTCTTCCGTTTACTACAGCATATACTGTGGTTGTTCCAATCTTTCTACCAGTTACTAATCCATTCTCAACCGTAGCAATGTTTTGGTTATCAACATCCCAACGTACTGTTAAATTGCTTGTTGAACCCACATCCACTCGAAGTCTTTCTGAACTATAAGTTTCTACTTCAAGATTTGTCTTACTAAGACCGACAACATAAACTGTAATCGTTGCCCTTCGCCCTGATTCCGTCATAACAGTGAGATTAGCTGTACCGACTTCCTTCGCAAGAATCCTACCTGTGGACTCATTCACACTTGCAACTACTGGATTATCAGAACTCCATGTATAAGAATCCGTTGAATTGCTAGGTACCATTGAAATACGTACCGTCTTAGTCTCACCAGGGGACATAATGACTTCCGATTCCTGTGCTGTGATTCCTGTACTTGGAACCGGGGCAATAACGCGCACATAGCATATCGCTGAAATTCCACTGCTGTCATTTGCTTTCACGGTCACAATTGTATTACCTGGTTCTATTCCTGTAATAACACCATTTTTATTTACAATCGCTATATTACTATTACTGGAACTATATAGTGGTTTTTTATAGGTTGCATTATCTGGTTTTACTGTAGCCTTTAAATTATACGACTTTCCTTGAACTAAGGTTATATAGTTTGTATTAAGATCAATACTAGTTACCAAACGGCTTACACGAACAGTACAGGATGCTTCTGCTCCAGATCCATCGGTTGCATATACAGTAATGGTTGCAGTTCCGAGTTTCAGACCTTTTATTTTACCATTCTTGTCAACGGAAACAATGGATTTATTACTGGATGTCCATCGTAATTCTTTATTCGAAGCAGTTTTTCCTTCAATTGTTGCTACTAATTGAAAGGTTTTTCCAAGACCAAGTTTATAGTAAGTCTCATTTAACTTAATCTCTTTGACATACTCTTCTACTGTTACAGTACAATATTCTTTGAAACCATCTTCGCTCTCTACCATAATTAGAGTTATTCCACCAGCCACACCAGTAACTCTACCATATTTATCTACCTTAGCAACTGATTCATTGGAACTACTCCATGTTACATCTTGGCTTACTTTACCTTCTGGTAATACGGTTGCTTCTAGTTCAAGAACATCACCAACACGAATTGTTTCCTCTTTACTACTTAGCTTTATACCAGTCGTTGGTTGTAATACGGTCACACTACAATAACCGGTAGAACCACTTTTCGTTTTTACAAGGATAATACATTGCCCTGCACCTTTCGCTGTAATTTTACCATTCTTTGATACAGTCGCTACGCTCTTATCACTTGATTCCCAAGATAAGTTTTTTTCGTTACTGTCTGCCGGTGTTAACGTTGTCTGAAAATAATAATAGTCCCCAACATTTAAGGTAAGCTTAGTGACATCTAATTTAACTGCAGTTGCTGTTCTGCTTACATTGACAATACAGGTTGCTAGATATCCACCATCTATGGTCTTTAAAATTATTGTTGTACTACCAACGGCTCTCGCTGTAACTAAACCAGTACTATCAACCGTAGCAACAGATGTATTCGTTGAAATCCATGTTACAGCTGCATTATGAGAATCTGCTGGTTTTACAGTATAAGTAAGACGGAAAGTTTCACCTACATACATATCTTTCGTCTTGTAATCTAAAGAGACACCAGTAACCGCTTTGGTTACTGTTACGTTACAAGTTGCTTGCACATTTGCATTGTTTGCAGATGTAACAATAATCGCTGCATTTCCTGCTTTCTTTAACGTTACTTTACCGTTTTGATCCACGGTAAGTACGCTTTCATCGGAAGAGCGCCATACAATAGGCTCATCTTTTGCTGCAAGAGGCTCGATTGTTGCAAATAGTTGAAAACTACCATTGGATAATGGTACTTTTACCAAAGTATCTGAAAGAGTAATCTTTTCGATTGGCTGGTATACTCGCACCAAACAAGAACCTACCACAATATTATCTTTATTAATGGCACTTACTACTGCTACACCACCACCAACACCTTGGATGGTTGCTGATAAATTACCTGAATCAACAATCTTTAATACCTTCTCATCGGAACTTACCCAATGTAATTTTACATCGTTTAATTTAGGTTCAATGATTGCGTTAATTGTAAGGAAATCACCAATTCCTACTTTTGCTTCGCTTGGACTTAGCGTAATTTTATTAACACTTTGGATAACTTTAATCTTACATTGTAGTTTTTTTGTAATACCATTAACAACCTGACTGACGGTGATGATACACTCACCAGGTGCAACACCTTTTACCACACCATCTTTGTCAACTGTTGCAATACCTGTATTACTAGACTCCCACTTCACTGGCTCCTTGCTAGAAGATGTCAATACAAGTTGTAAAGATGATCCCGTGTAGATGGTTGCATTGTTATAATTTAAACCAAGTCCATCCAGAACTTTTACCATTAACGTTTTTGTTTTGTGTTGCGGGTCATCTTTAAATGGATTGGAATTTGTAGCCTCCATCGTAATAATTACATCGCCTGCACTTTTCGCTTGAATTACACCATTGGCATCAACTGTTGCGATATTAACATCACTGGTAGAATATCTATACCAATCAGCCTCTTGCATACTTGAATTATCATATATATTATAATAATCCCCAACATTCATAGTAATCTCTTTATGATTAAAAACTAATGGAACATGTACTGTAAAAATCAGTTTTTGTACAGTACCATTGGTTTCCAGATAGACATCTGTCGGTCTTGCTGTAATAACATAAGTACCTGCCTTTGCATTCCGAAAGGTTACTGCTGGACCAATTTCACTGATATTTACATCCAGTAATTTACTATTCCCTATTGGAATCTTTTCCCCTGTTATTGTATCTTTATGAAATTCCCAAACTAGATTGCTTGCCTTCACTGCATTGGTTTCTAAGACAAAGCTTGGAGTTGTAGCAGTATAGCTAAAATCTCCACTCATATTAGAAGTGCCAGAAATCTTACCTGTAGGTGCTACGACTACCGGTAACTTTATAGTATCTTTGATATTATTATATTTTGTTATCGTCTCAATCGTTATGATAGAATAACCAGCTCCATTAGCAGTTACAACACCATTTTGATCAACAGTTACTACATCCACATTGCTACTTTCAAAACGTAGAGAAGGTGGTGTCGTCTCGGTAACAGCTTCCCCTTCATTTACAATTACATCAAAGTTGTTGTCGTATGCAGATTTATACTTTGGATATTTCACTTTTAAGAGATAGTTGTTACTATCTTTTAACTGTAAACCATATTCACTGCTGTCATTTAAGAATGTGGTTAATAAACCGAAGAAACCATTTTTACTTTGTCCATCTGCCAGTTTTAATGGTACATGGATTGTACAGTCAATACGATAATCATAGCCACCATAGGTTACGATAGCACCAAGTTGAGAATAACCAGGTCCTACTGCTACAATCTCTGCATCATATTTACTACTGGCTTTTGGTTTTACCTCTATGACAGCACTATCTGTAGATTCTGTTACCCATTTTACAGTAGCCGAAGATGGTAAAGCTGCTGATGAATGTCCTATTGTTAGATTTAGTATCCCGCTCTTTACTTCAATTAAAGCATTATTAGTGTAGTCTTGCTGACCATCCTTGAAATAGAGTATACCGGTCGGCATCACTACATCTGCCGCCTGTGCACTTTCCACCATCGGGGTTATAATAACTTCTCCTTCGGTATTCATAATCGGAAATAGATTAAATACCATTACCATGCATAATAAAAAACAGGCAATTTTCCTTCTGTTTTTGAATTTCATCTTCCATCCCTCCATTATTTATCCATCACCAAGAGGTAACTTATCTTAATGTAAACTTCGCCACCTGCCTTGCTGTTTCCTAACTATGCCTCTATATGAACAATTTACCAAATATTTTTGACACTTATGTGTCATTATTCGAGAAAATGGTCTATTTTATATCAATTTGCGATATTAAGTGCAATATCAATATAATTTCTCCATTTACTGTCATCATTGATAAGTATCACTTGACGTTTTTCTCTTAATTATATCGACATCTTTGTCTTTTTTCTTAGTTAATACATGAATTATTTTTGAGGAAAAGAATAGCAATTTTAGAAAAAGCACACTAAGCGAACTTTTCCTTGGAATGAATAAAAAACAGCAGAAACCCGTTCGGGAATTTCTGCTGTTTTCCATGTCAAAACTCATATTTAATTTATATTATTTTTTACTATATTAT
>ERZ791922.103-NODE-103-length-75131-cov-3.779823_pt1 | contig 75131 bp, 80 predicted proteins | sample MGYA00510134_ERZ791922 | MGnify/ENA primary metagenome ERZ791922 (study PRJEB30046, sample SAMN00792101) | human gut metagenome | study: EMG produced TPA metagenomics assembly of the A metagenome-wide association study of gut microbiota in type 2... | reverse complement strand
GCTTTTTATTAAATATCTTATTATCTAATCATATGTTATAAATGAAATATATTTACTAAATTGTATAGTTATGAAAAAAAAGAATTAATTTTATTGGTATTCAATAACTTTAATTCTTTCTTATTTTTAGTCATAATTATTTAGTTAAAAATTGGTATAATTTACTAATAATTTTTGATTCTAATTTACTATATGATAGAGTTGGATCTTTTAATAAAGGTACTTCAAAACTATCCTCATTACCTAAATAATCAAATTTTATTTTAATAATTGCTCCTAAACGATGTTTTATACAATCAACTTCTATTGTTAGTATGTCTTTTGTACAATTATTTCCTAAATTAAAATCATCTCTTAATCTAAAATCATCACACTCGTATTGAATTACATATGATGGCATAATTTTTGCTAGTGCATCTTTTAGATGTACTTCTTTTATAATATAATCACCTACTAGTAATTCAATTTTTTCTTTGATTGTTTTAACTTTATCATCAGCAATTTGTTGATTAGAAGCTTTACAACCTAAGCGAATTCTAACTGTTTCTTCTGAAGCATATAAAGCAATACTAATTTCATCTTGATGATAGATCATATCTTCCAATAATTCATCAATTTTACTTTCACCAATTCCAATTGTTAAAATATCATATGTATAAATGACATCTTTTTTATACTGCATTAAATAATCTTTTAAAACACGATCTACTACATATTTCATTTCCTTTGGTGGACCAGGTAAATTAATGATCATTTTTTCATCCTTAGACATGACACAACCATTAGCTGTTCCTACCTCATTTTCTAAAACAAAGCAATCTTTAGGAAAATATGCCTGCTTAAAATTATTATCGGAAATTTTTTCAACTCCAGTAACAAAGCGACACTTTTCATCCACCTTTTTAGCTTCATCATCTAAATAAATCATTTCTAATCCTAAAAATTGAGCTGAAAGCTCTTTGGTAAGATCATCTTGAGTTGGCCCCAAACCACCTGTGGTAATAACACAATCACAGCCACGCTCAAAAGCTATTTTTAAACATTCTTTAAAACGTTTAGGGTTATCACCTACTGTAGTTTGATGATATACATTAAAACCTAAATCTTTACACATTTTTTGAATATAGGTAGCATTGGTATTAACAATTTCACCTAATAATAATTCTGTTCCAACATTTATAATCTCAACATTCATTTATTTTCCCTACTTTCTAGTTATATTATAAGTATTCATCATTATTTTTCCAAGAGAAACTTTATTTTAACCAAAGTAATTTTATGTTATTATTTTATAAAAGATAATTAAAAAAAGAAAAAATATACATTACAATATAGTATATATCATAATACTAATCAACATTTTGATTTTTTTGATGAGATGATTGATAAAGTTACTGTTTTTAAATTAGAGGTTGTAACTATATCTTGTAAATATCATATGTAAATAAAAAATCTATGTAAAATTACATAGATCTTATTTTTTCTTTTTCTTTTTATGACGTACTTTTTTACGATTAGCATTACCTACATGTGGATTTTTTGATTTTATTCCATGTGTAGGCATTCCCGTATTAGGATCAAAATTACCTAACATGCTCATCATTTTCTTCGATTCTTCAAACTGTTTTAATAAACGATTAACAGCTGCAATGTCTTTACCGCATCCTTTAGCAATTCTTTCTTTACGAGAAAGTGTAATAATACTAGGATTACGACGTTCTTGCTTAGTCATTGAAAAGATGATTGATTCAGTTTCTTTTAATTTACGATCTGAATCTTCATCATTTAATTTAGGCAATTTTGGCATTCCAGGAATCATTTTTAAAATACCTGAAAGTGGACCTAATTTTCTTAATTGTTGCATTTGTGAAAGCATATCATCAAGACCAAATTGACCTGATTGCATACGCTTATATACTTTCATTGTATCTTTTTCATCATAAACATCTTGGACTTTTTCAACTAATGATACAACGTCTCCCATTCCTAAAATACGATCTGCCATACGATCTGGATAGAATAAGTCAATTGCATCTAATTTTTCACCAGTACCGATAAATTTAATTGGTACATGTGTAATATGTCTGATTGATAAAGCACCCCCACCACGAGAGTCCCCATCTAATTTTGTAAGTACTGCACCAGTAATGTTTAATTGTTCATTAAATGAACTAGCAACATTGACAATATCTTGACCAGTAAGAGCATCAACTACTAATAAAATTTCATGAGGATGTGCAATTTCTTTAATATTTGATAACTCTTGCATTAATGGTTCATCAATATGTAAACGCCCAGCTGTATCGATAATAATTACATCATTATTGTTTTCTCGAGCAAAACGCATCGCTTCTTCAACAATTGATTCAGCTGATTGTGATGTTCCTTTTTCATATACGGGAATATTTAATTGTTCCCCTAATGTTTTTAACTGATCAACTGCTGCGGGACGATAAATATCAGCAGCAACTAATAATGGTTTTTTACCATTTTTCTTGCTGATTAAATTTGCAATCTTACCAGCAGTTGTAGTTTTCCCAGAACCTTGTAACCCAACCATCATAATTACTGTTGGTTTTTTATTATAATCAATTGTAGCTACAGTTGTTCCTAATAATTCAACTAACTCATCATGAACAATTTTAACAACAACTTGTCCCGGTTTTAAAGAACCTAAAACATCTTGTCCTAATGCCTTTTCTTTAGTTGCGGCAATAAACTCTTTAACAACTTGGAAGTTAACATCCGCTTCCAATAACGCTAAACGAATTTCGCTTAGCATTTCTTCCATATTTTTTTCTGTTAAACGTCCTTGTCCGGAAACTTTTTTTAACGTTCCCTGCAGACGTTCTGATAATGAATCAAAAGCCATAAATACCCCTTTCTATATTTTCCTTAACATCTCTAAATATTCTACTATTTCTTTATGCTCTAAAGACATATCATCTTCAATTCTTTTAATTAAGTCAAGTCTTTCTTGATGTTTTTTCATCAACTGAAGCTTTTCTTCATAATTTTCTAATAAATGAACAGCTTTTTTTAAATTATCAAATACCGCATTTCGACTAACATCTAAAATCTCTGCAATTTCCGAAAGCGAATAATCATCATGATAATAATAATCTAAATACATTTGTTGCTTTTCTGTCAATAAATCTCCATAGCAATCCATCAACAAATTAACACGCTGTTTTTTTTCCAAGCTAGATTCCATCTTATCCCTCAACTAAATTTTTACACAATCCATAAATATATTGATCTAAATCAAACTCTTGTAAATCATCAACACCTTCACCTAAACCAATAAATTTAACTGGAATATTTAATTGATCTTTAATCGATAAAACAATTCCACCTTTAGCTGTACCATCCATCTTCGTTAAAACAAGCCCAGTAATATCAGTAATTTTAGAAAACTCAACAGCTTGACTTACACCATTTTGGCCAGTTGTTGCATCAATAACTAATAAAGTTTCATGTGGTGCATCTGGCACTTCACGTTTAATAATACGATTCATTTTTTCTAATTCTTTCATCAAATTAACTTTATTTTGAAGACGTCCGGCTGTATCACAAATCAAAACATCAACATTTTTTTCTTTTGCTTGTTTCAATGCATCAAAAACAACTGCTGAAGGATCGCCACCTTCACGTCCTTTAACAATTTCAACCCCAACACGATCAGCCCATACAGCCAATTGATCAATAGCACCAGCTCTAAATGTATCACCAGCTGCTACCATCACTTTTTTACCTTCATCTTGAACAATTCGATTAGCTAATTTACCAATTGTTGTTGTTTTACCAGCACCATTGACTCCAACCATTAAAATAACTGTTAAGCCTTCACTAGCATAATTGATCTTTGTTGTCATAACACTATCATTAGCATAAATAACAAACATCTTATCAACAATAATATCATTTATTTGTTTTGGATCAGTAATATTTTGAATACGTACTTCATTTTTAATTTCATCAACGATTTTCATAACCATCGAAACTCCAACATCAGACATAATCAAAATATTTTCTAATTCCTCAAAATAATCTTCGTTGATTTCACGAAAGCGTGCTGCAAGTTCATTGATTCGATCAGAAAAAGTTACATTAGAACGATCTAAACCAGCAACATATTTTTCATTTTGCTTAGCTGATTTACCAACAAACTTCTCTTTAATCTTATTAAAAAATCCCATTTAATTCCCTCCTAACTTGGATCAGATATTTCAATTGCCTCTTCTAATTTAACACTTACTAATTTAGTAACTCCTTTTTGTTGCATCGTTGCACCATATAAAAGATCACATTCTTCCATCGTTCCTTCACGATGTGTAACAACAATAAATTGCGTAGTATTTGAAAACTCTTTTAAATACTTAGCAAATCTTTCAACATTAGCAATATCCAATGCTGCTTCAACTTCATCTAAAATACACATTGGAACAGGTCGAACTTTTAAAATTGCAAATAAACATGAAATTGCAATCAAAGCCTTTTCTCCACCTGAAAACAATGTAATATTTTGAACCGCTTTCCCTGGTGGTTGAACATCAATATCAATTCCTGTTTCTAAAATATTAGTTGGATCACTATATTTAATCTTAGCTACTCCACCACCAAATAAACTTCTAAAGACATGATTAAATTCAATATTTATTTTTTCAAAAGTACTACTAAAGCGATCAATCATAATCTCATCCATCTCTTTAATAGCTTCTAAAATACTATCTTGAGCTTGCATTAAATCAATTCGTTGACGATTCATATTTTCATATCGCTCACTTATTTTTTTATACTCTTCAATTGCATCAATATTAACATTACCAAGTCTTGAAATTTTAGTCCTTAATTCATAAACATCTAATTTAGCTTGTTCAACATCAATATTTTCATGATAATGCTCAAGAGCATATTCATAAGTCATTTGATATTCATCATTTAAACGCATCAAATGATTATTAAGCATTGTTTCTAATTTAGTTGCATTTATCGCACTACTATTTATTTCACTTTGAATTTCTTTTAAATCTTTACGATACTGTCTTAATTCAACTTCTAAACTTTCATTTTGATTAACATAAGACATTCTAAGTTCACGTTTAGATTTTATTTCTTCAGTTAAATCATCACGATACTTAATTGCTTCATTTAACTGATCAATTAATTTATTTTCTGTTTTACCACTAGCAAAATCCTCTAATTCTACACTTTGATCAGCTAATGCTTCATACTCTGATTTAGCTTTAATTAATTCTTCTCTTTTAGCTTGAACAACAACTTCTAATTTAGCATAAGCCATTTGCTTTTGTAATAATGTATGTGAAACTTCTTTAATTTCATTATCCAAAGCACTATGTTGATTACGCTTATTAACATATTCTTTTTCTTGCTTTTCAAGTAAAGCTGTAACTTCTTCCAATTCCTTTTTTTGTAATAATGATGATTTATGACGATTAAAACTACCACCTGTCAAGGAACCACCAACATTAACAATATCACCATCTAAAGATACAACTTTATAACGTTCGAATGTTGCTTTACTAATCTCATTAGCACAATCAATATCTTTAGCTACAATAATATTTCCTAATTGATTCAAAACAACATTTGCAATCTTTTCATCAAATTCAACAAAATCACTAGCAACCCCAAGATAACCTTCCATAGTCTTACTAACCATCAAATGTTCTTGACGAACACTACGAGGTTTCATTGTATTGATTGGTAAAAATGTTGCTCGACCAGCTTTATTGGCCCTTAAAAACTTAATTGTTTCACGGGCTGTTAAATCATCTTCGGTAACAATAAATTCAATTGCTCCAGCTAGCGATGAAGAAACAGCTAATTCATAGCCTTCTTTTGCATTAATTAAATCACCTAAAATTCCAATAATATTTTTATTGTTTTTACTTAAAAATAATACTGTTTTAATCCCATTATTATAATTAGATTTATTTTCAACGACATCTACTAAAATTTCTTTACGTGATTTATTTTTATTGATTTCATTATTTAAATTTTCAATTTCATCTTTTAAATCATTTAGATTTTTATTACGTTGATCTTGTTTTTCAACTAATTCGTTTAGTTCTTTTTCTGTAGTTTCTAAACGTTCCACACGATCATTATACTCACTTACAACATCAGCTAAGATAGCCTTCATATTAGCTATACTTTCTTGTAAGTTTTCTTTACTTAGTGTCTCTAAAGCATGTTTTCTTTTTTGATCGATTTCAACTTTTGCTGTTTCTAATTTAGAAACATTAGATACTGCTTCTAATAACTTAGTTTGAAGCGCATTGATTTCTTGATCTAACGTAAACATTTTCTTTTTAATTTCATCATTACTATTTTCCTTTAAATGAATGTCAGTTTCTAAAGAAACTTGACGTTCATTTAAATCTTTGATTATTACACTAAACTCATCTAACGATTTTTTAGCCTCACTAATTTCATTAATTAAAACATTAACCTCAATAGAAGTCAGTTTTTCTTTTAACGCTAAAAACTTCTCTGCTTTTTCTTTTTGGCGTTTTAAAGGACCAACTTGTTTTTCAAGTTCAACTACAATATCACCAATTCTATCTAAATTTTCAGTAGTTCTTTCTAACTTACGAATCGATTCTAATTTACGTTTTTTATACTTAGAAACTCCTGCTGCTTCTTCAAAAATACCACGTCGCTCTTCTGGTTTACTATCTGCAAAACTAGAAATATTTCCTTGCGAAATAATCGATAAAGAATCTCTACCTAAACCAGTATCCATGATTAAATCAACAATATCTTTTAAACGACATTGTTGTCTATTAATCAAATATTCTGCTTCATTATTTTGACGATAAAGCCTTCTAGTAATTTCTACTTCATTATAATCATATTTCATATATCGATCCGTATTATCAAAAACCAAAGTAACTTCCGCTAGATTTTGAGCACGACGATCTTCACTTCCAGCAAAAATAACATCAGACATGCTCGAACCACGTAATGATTTAACAGACTGTTCACCAAGAACCCATCTAACTGCATCAGCAACATTAGATTTTCCACAGCCATTTGGCCCTACGATTCCAGTAATTCCTGGTTGAAACTCAATATTAACTTTATCGGCAAATGATTTAAAACCATGTAATTCGATTCTTTTTAAATACATTTGTATCCCCTTTTCATTATCTTAAGATTACTTTTCCATCTTTAAAATCATCTACGATTGCTAATGATTCAACACGATATCCTTTTTCCTCAATTAATTTACGACCATCTTGGAATCCTTTTTCAATTACAATTCCAACTCCAGCAACATTAGCATTAGCTTGGTTAATAATATTAATCAAACCCAAAACAGCTTGTCCGTTAGCTAAAAAATCATCAATGATTAAAATATTATCATCTTCACTTAAATACTTTTTACTAACAATTGCATCGTAATCAATTCCTTTTGTAAAAGAATGAACTTTTGCTGTATATAGATGGGTACTTGTAGTTTTTGCTGTTCCTTTTTTAGCAAAAACAACTGGTACATCGCCTAATTCAAACGCTGTTGCTAAAGCAATTCCAATCCCAGAAGCTTCAATCGTTAAAATTTTATTAATTTTAGTATCTTTATAACGTTCTTTAAATTCTTTTGCAATTTGACGATATAATGTACAGTCAATTTGATGATTCAAAAAACTGTCTACTCGTAAAACATTAGGCATAATCACTATTCCATCTTTTAAAATTCTTTCCTTCAATAATTCCATGTATTAATCCTTCCTATTCAATGATAATTTTTCTTTTAAATCAAAAGTTTTTCTTTCATTTGGTAATTTTATTATAAAAGTAGATCCCACATCAACTTGTGATATTACATCAATATTACCATGATGTAAATCAATAATTGATTTAACGATCGATAACCCTAAACCATTACCTTCAACACTTCGTGCTTTATCTTCACGATAAAAACGTTCAAAAATATGAGAAATAACTTCTTTAGACATTCCTCGTCCAGTATCTTCAATTGACACTTCAACTTCTTTTGAAGTCTTTTTTACTTTGATTGTAATTAATCCACCATTATCAGTATATTTAATTGCATTAGAAATGATATTGATCCAAACTTGTTCTAAACGCTGTTCATCACCATTTATGGTAATATCTTTACGGGGTTTTTCAAATACAATTTCAATATCTTTTAAAATAGCTTGATTTTCTTGAGTTGAAATAACTCTTGATAATTGTTCTACAATCGAAAAAGTAGTATATTCTAATTCCACTTCCTCACGCTCTAGTAACGTTAACTGTAACATATTTTTAGATAACGTCGATAGGCGTTTAGAATGAAATAAAATAATATCAGCATATTTTTGACGTTGACTTTTTGGTAAGTCTTCGTCTTTTAAAATATTTGCAAATCCTTGAATTGCTGTTAATGGTGTTTGAAACTCATGCGAAATATCTGAAATAAATTTTTGGCGTGTTTCTTCTTGTTTAGCTAATTGTTGTGCCATCTGATTAAATCCTTGATTTAATTTCGATATTTCATCATCACCAACATAATTTACTCTGACATTATAATTACCCTTAGATAATTCTTTAGTTGCATTAGTTAATCGAGTAATCGGTTTAACAATAATATCAGCAATAGCAATAAAAACTAGATTTCCTGATAAAAATACACATCCTAAAATCAATACTGCTGAATTTGCAAAAATACCTTTTTCATAGCTAGTATCTTTTTGAACGTACATATAAACATCTTTATCTTTGATATTAACTTTTTTTCCATATGATTGAACACTATTTTCTTGATGATAATAACCATCTTTACGCTCATCATAATAATATTTTTGCATGGTTTCTTTTGATGGGATGGTTGAACCATCACCATATTGATAATAGCCATAATCAGGTGAAAAAAGCGTAATATTAACTTCAGAACTAATTGCATATTGATTCATTGTATTACTTACATTTGCATCTTCTAAAATATTTAATATTCCGGCTACATATTCACTAGTAGCATTTAATTCATTTTTAGCCATATCTTCAATTTGATCATAATTACTTCTTAACGCAACATATCCAGCAACCGAAAAACTAAAAACAATCGTTATTAAAAAGCCACAGATCAACTTACCATAAATTGATTTCATCATTCAACTTCTACCTTATATCCTAGTCCTCTTACTGTAACAACTTTAAAACCTGGTAAATGTCCTAAATTTTCACGAATTCGTTTAATATGTACATCAACGGTACGATCAAATCCATCATAGTCCATTCCCCATATTTTTTCAATCAATTGTTCCCGACTAAATATTTGATCAGGATGTTTAGCTAATTCAAAAACTAATTCAAATTGCTTTAGCGGTAAATGAATAATTTCATCATGATATCTAATTTCATATTTTTCACCATCAAACTCTACATCATTTAATTTAATAATATTTGATGTATTGACACTATATCTTTTTAATACCGCTTTAACTCTCGCCATTAATTCAGTTGGATCAAACGGTTTAACAACATAATCGTCTACCCCTACTGAAAAACCACGAAGTTTATCTTTACTTTCGCCTTTTGCAGTTAACATAATTACGGGAATATCTTTAAATTCTTTTAAATTTTCAACTAATTCAAAACCATCCATAACTGGCATCATTACATCAATGATCCCTAAGTCAACATATTCATTTTCAAAAATGTCTAAAGCTTCTTCGCCATTACTTGCTTCCAACATTTCAAAACCTTCTTTATTTAAATAAAAGCCGATTAATTCACGAATATCTTTTTCATCATCGACTACCAACACCCTTGGCTTCATATAAACACCTCAATTCATTGTAAGATTATAACATAATTTATTTTGTAAATATAGTATCAGCTCAAGTAAAAAAAGCAAAAAACTACAGTTTTTTGCTAATTAAATTTAATCGAACTAATAACTTCACTATTATCCTTACTATTTACAAACTCGACAGTAACATTATCCCCCACTTTAGCAAGTGGAAAATGATCACTTAAACTAATATCACCAATAAAGATAGTATCATTTCCTTCAATTTTAAAATAGTACGTACTATTGCCATCAACAACAGCTTCATTGATTTCACTAATTACTCCAGTCAATTTATTTGTTTTAAAATCACCAGCATTAGTTTTTTTACCATTTGATTCCAATAAAGCATAATATGCTTGTTCTGCTTGAGCAACACTATCACCTGTGGCTACTAACTGATAGTTTTCAACACTTACAAAAGCATATTTTTTAACTAGATTAGCATCATCTTTTAGTGATAGAAAATATGTTGGATGGCCCCCTGCATTTATTAAAATTGGGAACGTTGCTTTATATTTAAGGTTTTGTACTTCTCCTTCAGCTGAAGACATTGCAGAATATTCCTCAGCCCCAGAAATATTATAAAACTTACCATCCTTTGTTCTAAGATTGATCATCGCAAAACCTACATTAGATGCATCTTTAGATACTGATGTCAAACCAGTATACAAATAAACATCATCATTAATTGCAATATAATTATAACCATCAGTAGGTTGTAATACACCTTTTTGAGAAAGTAGTGTATTTAAATATCCATTAGTATATTTTCCATAGTTTTCTAATTGCATTAAAATAAGGCTGGAAGGATACACACGATCAACCCATTCAGGTACTTTTTTAATATCATAATAATCGTGATCTCCGTTAATCGCATTAACCAAAACTGCCCCAACAATATCCTTTCCACCAAAAAGACCAATTTTGTACTCATAAACAGGTGCTATCCAATAAGGAATACCATCATCATTAATTTCAAAAGCTAGTGTATCAAACATCAAAGATGGATAATTAGCTCTTAAATGACGTTCAATCTTTCTACCAAAATGATCAGATTTAGAATACTTCATCCCTTCTTTTAACTTAACTACTTCTGATTCTTGACTAACCATATTTACTCTAATATAAGCAGGTAAACCATCTCCATGATTAGTAAACCATTTAATTAAATCACTATACTCTAACGGTGTTACACGATATGGGTTATCTTTATAATTGATTTGTTCATAAGATTGATCCACTTCAAATTGAGAAACATAATCAACCATTTCACCCATTTTACGATCTCCTAGTCTAATCGCACTTTCACGATCAACTACTGGAATTGATTCATATGAAATTGTCTTATTATCTTTGTAAAAATCAGCTTTTTTATCAAGAACTAACTGTTTTTGATAACTTTTAGCATTAAAGATCGGTGAGCTAATAAAAGTCCCTACTGGTATTAAAACAATCAAAATTCCCGCTAAAATCAAACTATATTTCATAATTTTATTAAATCCCCGATTGAAGATAAAATAAACTCCATTAAAAATCAACAACAAGAAACTAAAATACAAAATAAACTGAGGAGAACGAGGATTAAGAGGAATTAACAGTGCATATTCACTAATCAAGGCAATTATCACGGTGATAATAAAACCTTTAATAAACGCATACCTATCACTTTCATGAACTACATTACTATGCATTGAAAACCCTTCAATAAAACTTGAAAATATATCATTTAAATTTTTCATCAATAAGCTCCTTTAAATCATTAATTAAATTTGGTAACATCTCAATTTTTTCTAATTTAGCTCCACTTGCAAGAACATGACCACCACCATTATATTTTGCAGCTACTTGATTGATTGCTACATCACGTGAACGAATACTTACTCGCCAATTATTATCAACAACATTTTCTGTAATGGCCATCCATACTTTGTATTCTTTGATTCCTGATAAGATATTAACAAAATCAGAACCTCTTTCACGACTAATATTTAATTTTTTTAAATCATCATTAGTTAAAATATAATAAGCAACGCCACCTTCAACTTGATAATTATTTAAAATAAACTTATTAACTTCTAACTCACTAGCACTTCTTAAATAAATTCGATTATATATTTCAACAATATCGATTCCTGTTTTTAACAAGGCAATACAAACATCAAAAGTTCTTTCATCAGTATTTCGATACAAAAATCTTGAAGTATCACCAACAATTCCTAAATACAAAGCAGCTGCTCCATCCTTAGAAATCTTTAATGCATCATTATCTTTATATAATCTAGCAACCAATTGACTAGCTGAACTAGCACTACTATCTTCATAATTTATATCACCATAACTATCGACAACTACATGATGATCGATTTTAATAATTTCTTTGCATTTTAAATAACTATCATCATCGATTCGTTCTCTATTTGCTGTATCTAGTATAATTGCTAATACATCATTACTATAATCAACCTTACTATAATCTATATCAACAGTATATTTGTCAACTAAGTCACTACTAAAATCTCCACATACATATACATTTTTATTTGGATACGTTGTTTTTATTATATCATACATTCCTAATTGACTACCAAATGCATCAAAATCAGGATTTACATGACGATAAATAGCAATATGGTCATATTCACTGATTTTTTTTATAATTTCTTGATCCATATTATCACTCCTTGTTTACTAGACTATATCATACTTTAAAAAAAAGATAAATAAAAATGATATAAATAAAAGGTTATTGAAATTCATCAATAACCCATATCAATTATAAACCTAAAACTCTAATTGTATCTCTTGCAATCATTACTTCTTCATTAGTTGGAATAACCATTACTTTAACCTTAGAAGATTCACTAGAAATAAAACGATTTTCTTTACTTCTAGTTTCATTAGCTTCATCATCTAAAACTACTCCTAAAGCATCAGCAATATCATCAACAATCAAACGACGTAAATAAGAAGCATTTTCACCAACACCTGCAGTAAAGGCAATTGCATCAAGTCCACCCATTTCAACAAAATAGCTTCCAATAAATTTAGATGCAATTCTTGCATATAATGAACTTGTTAATATTGCACGTTCGTCTCCTTTATAAAATGCATCCTCAATATCACGAGAATCTGAAGAAATTCCTGAAACACCTAACATTCCTGATTTTTTATTATAAATTTCCAACATTTCATCAGGTGTTTTATTTAATTTATTACATAAATAAGGCATGATTGATGGATCAACATCACCACAACGAGTTCCCATCATTACACCTGCTAGTGGTGTAAATCCCATTGATGTATCAATACATACACCATCTTGAACAGCAGAAATACTTGCTCCATTTCCTAAGTGACAAACAATGATTTTAGAATTTTCTGGTTTTCCTAGCATTTCATTTGCAACTTGTGAAACATATTTATGACTTGTTCCATGAGCACCATATTTACGTACTTTTAAATCTTTATAATATTCCATTGGTAAAGGATATAAATATCTTTCTTGATCCAAAGTTTGATGGAATGCAGTATCAAAAACAAATACATGTTCTACTCCTGGTAAAGCATTTTTAAACGCATTATAACCAATAATATGAGCAGGATTATGTAATGGAGCTAATTCTGCTAGTTCTTCAACTTTAGCCACAACATCTTCATCAACTTTTATTGAATCGTTAAAATATTCTCCACCATGAACAATTCGATGTCCACATGCTTCAATTTCATGTAAATTATCTACTACATGATGATCAACTAACGCATCTAGTAATAATTGTACTGCCACACTATGATCACTAATTGGACATTGTTTTGTGAATTTTTCACCATTATATTTCATTTCGAAGTTACCTTCTTCTAGCCCAATTCTTTCTACTATTCCTGAAGTAATAACTTCTTCACTTGGCATATTAATCAACTGAAATTTCAATGATGAACTTCCAGCATTTATTGCCATTACTTTTACCATATATAACTTCCTCCTTAAATTATCTCATACATACTAATTGTACATAAAATGACAATTAAACTCAACAATTTTTAAAGACTGTCTTAGAAAATCAAGCTAATAACATCATTATTTTTAATCAAGATAATAAAAATTTAAAAACATAAATATCTTTAAAACTAATTTGACTATGTTATAATAAAAAAAGCAAAATTTAAGGAGTAAAATAATGATCATACAACAAGAAACATTAAATGATTATAACGAAGTATATGAACTTATTAAAGAAGCTTTTGCTAGTGGCGAACATGCAGATGGTAATGAACAAGATTTAGTTGTTGCACTAAGAAAAAGTGATGCCTTTATTCCAAAATTATCATTAGTAGCTAAAATAGATAATGAATTAGCTGGGCATATTTTATTTACAAAAGCTACGGTAAATGATAATGAGGTACTAGTTTTGGCCCCACTTGCAATAAAACCAAAATATCAACGACGTGGAATTGGAATGGCATTGATCAATGAAGGACATAAAATTGCTAAAAGTTTAGGTTATCAATATTCAATGGTACTAGGAAGTGAAACATATTATCCTAAGGCTGGTTATATTGAAGCAAAAGATTTAGGCGTTGAAGTACCTGAGGGAATCCCTTCAAAAAATTTTATGGCTATAAAATTACAAGAAACCGCTAAACCAATTAAAGGAAAACTTATTTATGCAAAAGAATTTGGAATGTAAAATAGTGCTTAAACTTATTTAGCTTAAGCACTATTTTTATTTATAAACTTTTAAATTATTTTGATTGATTGTATTTAGATGAACTCATTTGTGACTGTCCCATAGCTACTAATCGTTTAGTAATTTCGCCACCGACAGAACCGTTTTCACGAGCAGTTGTATCAGGACCTAAATTAACGCCAAATTCGTTTGCAATTTCGTATTTCATTTGATCGATTGCATTTTGAGCTCCAGGAACAACTAATTTGTTTTTACTAGAGTATTGTGACATATATTTTCACCTCCTGACACCTTTATTTTGTGTTGTTATTTTTAAATTATGCATTTAATTTAAATTTTTTTATCAAAAAAGCTTAATAGATAAAAAATATCTATCAAGCTTTCAAGATACTATTTAGATTGATTATAATTACTAGATGCACTCATTTGTTTTTGTCCCATTTCAACTAATCGCTTAGTAATTTCTCCACCAACAGACCCATTACTACGCGCAGATGCATCAGGACCTAAATTAACACCTAATTCATTAGCAATTTCATATTTCATTTGATCGATTGCGTTTTTTGCTCCAGGAACAACTAATTTATTTCTATTAGAATATTGTGACATATATCTTCACCTCCTGACACATATATCTTGTGTCAGGATTAAAAATCTATACATCATTTTTTAAAAAATATCATTATTTTGTTTATAAGTATCATTTATGACAATTTCTTCAATTGTTTCAACACATTCATCAATTAATTTTTCAAAATCAAATTCTTTTTCAAAAGCTTCAGCTTTATAACTTTTTGGTTTAGTCGCTGGTGCTTTTGGAGTAAAAATTGTACAACAATCTTCATGTGGACGAATTGATATTTCATAAGTATCAATTGAATTAGCAATATCAATAATCTCCAACTTATCCAAACATAAAACTGGTCGAAGTACTGGGATTTTTACAACCTCATTAATAACCTGCATACTATCTAAAGTTTGCGAAGCAACTTGACCAATACTTTCACCATTTACTAAAGCTAAACAATGATTTTTATTAGCAACTATTTCACTAATTCGATACATCATTCTACGCATTACTGTCATTGCATAACTTTCATCACAATGATCATACACTGCTAATTGTAATTTAGTAAAATTAACAATATGCACTTTTATTTGGCCATGTGTATAATGACGTAGTTTATCAACTAAATCTAAAACTTTTTCACGAGCCAATTCATTTGTATATGGTGGTGCTGCAAAATGAATACATTCAATATCTACACCACGTTTTAAAGTTAAATATCCAGCTACTGGTGAATCAATTCCACCAGACATCATCAATAAAGCTTTTCCACCAACACCAACTGGATAACCACCAGCACCTTTAACAATATTATCCATAACATAAATTGCATCATAGCGAATTTCAACTGTTACTAAAATATCAGGATGATGAACATCTACTTTTAATTGTTTTTTACTGTGATGAAAAATATATGTTGCAATCTCACGATTGATTTCTTGAGATTTACCAGGAAAATTTTTATCAGAACGTTTAGTATTGATTTTAAAAGTGGTTCCTGGATTACTTTCAATTATTTTTAATGCTGCTTGTTTTGCTTGCTCTAAATCTTTATTTATCTTATAAGCAACAGAAAATGAATAAATTCCAAATACTGTTTTTAATTTATTACATACAGCTTCATGATCTTCTCCATTTAAAATTACATACATACGATCATGCTGTAAATCATATTTTAATTGTTTAAACTCACATAATATTTCTTTTGTATTTTTTAAAAGACGATTAGTAAATAATTTACGATTTTTCCCTTTTGTTGTAAGCTCACCAAAACGAACTAATATATAATTTGCTTCCATTTTTTACCTCTGTTTCTTTAATTTTCTTAAACTCTCTTGTAAATAATAACAGAATTTATCAATATCTTCGATAGTCGTGTGTTCTCCAAAACTAATCCTTAACGCACTTGAAGCAATTTCTTTATCAAGATTAAGTTGTGCCATTATTCTAGAAATATTCTCACTTTTAGAAGAACATGCACTACGAGTTGAAAGATATATCTCTTCACTTTCCAAATCATGTAAAATAACTTCTGGTTTGTACCCTGGACAAGAAAAATTCAATATTGAACTAATACAACATGTTTCATCACTATTGATGATAACTCCTTCAATTTGATTTAAACATTTTCTTGCATAGCTATTGATCATCTTGATATGTTTTGCTTTATTATCAAAGTTTTCTAATGCTAGACGTAAAGTTTTTGCAAAAACAATATTACTGCAAGCATTTGATGTTCCACCACGCATACCAAATTCCTGTTGACCGCCATTGATTAGTGGTACAATTGTTGTCGATCTTCTTTTAAATAATAACCCACTTCCTTTTAAACCATATATTTTATGAGCAGAAAATGAAGCTAGGTCAACATCAGTTAAATCTATTGGCAATTTTCCTAATGCTTGTACCATATCAAAATGCAATTTTATTTTATCATATTTTTTAACAATTTGTTTAATTTCTTCAATTGGGTTAATTACCCCAATTTCATTATTTACATACATAATTGATACCAAAATCGTATCATCACGAATACTATCTTGTAACTCTTGTAAAGAAATACGCCCTTTTTGATCAACTTTTAAATAAGTAACTTCAAATCCAAAAGTCTTTTCTAATTCCTTACATGTTTCATAAACTGAAGAATGTTCAATTGCTGTTGTAATAATATGTTTACCACGGTTTTGATACTGAAAAGCAACACCTTTAATCGCTAAATTATTAGATTCACTACCACAACTAGTAAAAATCAATTCATCTTCTTTAACTTTAAGCATCTCACTAATCAATTTACGTGAATGCTCCATTAAACGATTAACCTCAATTCCTTTATCATACATTGAATCAGCATTAAAAAAATACTTCTCTAATAAATTATTATATGTCGATAAAACTTCTGGTCTAAGCGGTGTTGTTGCAACATAATCCAAATATATCATAAAACCCCTCCTTTTTATTATATGCAATTAAAACACAAAGTCCTACTCTGACTTTGTGTTTTTATTAATTAACATCTCATATGACCCTGGATCGATTTTTTCAATAATATCAACAGCGGTCGATAAAGCTTTAGTATATTCACCATTTCTAAATAATAACTCAGCTTTAGTTAATTCAGTATTTACTTCTAAAAACGAACTACGATAACGATTTCCATAAATAATTGCTTCTTCAACCATTTCCGCAGTTACAATTAAATTATGCACATTATCATATAATTTATAAATAACATCCCTAGCGGCATCTACTTGTTCTGATAATCTTTTTAGATCAATTGGACGATGACGAATAAATTTCATTATTTCATCAGCCTTTTGATAAGAATCATCAATATAATCTTTATATGACTCACTAATCATTGGCAAATGTTTATTTTTAATTTCTGATTTTATTTCCAATAAAACAATATTAATATTATCTAATTCATCTAATGCTCTTTTTTCTTCTAAGCGAAGTGAACTTTCTAGTTCATTATATTTAATCAAAGCATCATCAAAAGGTTGACAACGTGTAATTAAATCATTGAATTCATCAATTAAAGCACTATAAGAAAAATTCTTTGATTCAATTATTTCAGTTAATCGAGCTAAATCATCTACGATTGGTTTAAATTTATTATACTCTCCGGCGATAGTAATCTTATAATCAGCTAATAAATAATTTTCTTGCAATTCAGCTAAGGAACTAACTGTCTTTTTCAAACCATCATCTAAGCGCCCAATATGGCGATAGCAATTATTACGAGCTTCTTCATATTGATGAAAAGCAGTCTGTTCTTTTTCTAAATCACTAGTTAAATCATTTAAATCTTCAGTCATTTTTTCGATTGAAGCCCCAACATTTTCTAATTTTAAATCCTTAATATTTTGAATTGTTTGTTCTAAAGCATCACCAATTTGATTATATCTTGATGCTGCAGATAACTTTTCAATAGAAAAATCTTTTTCCTTCATCTCTTCAATAATTGCATATATTTCTTCTAAACGTTTAGGAATATATTTTCGAACAATAGAAATATATGTTGGTAAATCACGTAAATTAGCTGTTAAAATATCTACATCTTTTTCAATTTTACCTGCATATGTTTTTGCTTCATCAAAACGTTGATTATTCATCATCTCTTCAAGTACTACAAAACGTTCATCTATTTCATTGAATATTCCAGGAATACTTGGAACAAAATCTTCTATTTTAAAACGGACATTAGCAAAATTATCACTTGCAGCACGATATTTTTCTTTTATTTTAATTATTTCTAGACGTTGTTCATTTTCGACTTCAGTAATTACTTCAATCCTTTTTAATAAATCTTGTGATTTTGTTTCATAATTTGAAATTTCTTCTTTTAATTTATGTAATTTACTTTTAGCTCCTGTTAACTTACGATAATATAACTGTTCATCTATTTCATTAATCAAAGGAACGATATCATTAGTCTGAAAACTATTTAAATCATCAAATTCTTTTACATATAAATTATATTTTTCAAGTACTTCAGGCATATTTTTACCAATTCCTTTTACTCGTCCTAAACGATATTGAATTGGTAAAGATTTAACAGCATTCATTTGATTTTCTAATTCTATAATTTCTTTACGATACACTTTTAACTTAAACATTCGATATACTATCGTTGCAAAAATAACTAATAAAATACAAATACATACTATTATTACTGTTTGACTACCAAACTTCGCTAGCAAATCATCTAAAATTTTCATCTAAACATCCCTCTTTACACTAACCTTACTAATAGAGTATACCACAACATAACTAGCATGTCTAAAGAGAATTTACAATACTTTACATTATTTTTGCATTATTTCATATAGTTAGATAGGAGGAATTATTTAATGTCAAAAAAAATACTAGCCCCACTTCGTTCATATAGTGATAAAAATGTCTTATATATTTATCATAATTATCTTAAAATGTTTGTCCATCTTGATATTATCATGGTTGCATCAATTAGTAAAAATACGCTATCTTTTTTAACCGATAATTGTGATGGACTTTTACTAACTGGGGGTGTAGATATTGACCCTAGCTACTATCATGAAGATTTACATCCTAAAACAAAAAAAGAATTAGCATTTTTAGAACAATTAGAGTTTGATTTAATTAAATCATTTAGTCTCCAAAATAAACCAATTTTAGGAATTTGTCGGGGAATTCAAACTATCAATGTAGCTTTTAATGGCACATTATATCAAGATATTGATCAACATGTTCAAAAAGATATTACAGGTTATCATCATCTAGTAAAAACTAAAAAAAATACTTTACTAGAAAAGTATTTAGGTAAAAAGTTTATGACCAATTCATTTCATCATCAAGCTATCAATAAATTAGCTGATGGTTTTACTATTAGCGCAATTAGCGATGACAATGTTATTGAAGCAATTGAAAAAGATAATATTATTGGAATCCAGTGGCATCCTGAAAAGATTAATGATAAAATACAACAAGGAATTATAAAATTATTTGATGGTTTATTGGAGGAAAAAAGATGATGAAAATTGGATTTATCGGTGTTGGTGTAATGGGTAAAGGAATGGTTAAAAATTTATGTAAAGCTAACTATGATGTTTCAATTTATACAAGAACAAAAGATAAAGTTTTAGACATCCTTGATCAAGTTACATGGTGTGATAGTATTAAAGAATGCGTTAAAGATAAAGATATTATCATGACTATGGTAGGATTTCCTAAAGATGTTGAAGAAGTATATTTTGAAAGTGATGGAATTATTGAAAATGTTAATCCTAATACTATTTTAATTGATTTTACAACATCTACACCTTGTCTAAGTCAAAAAATTTATAAAATATGTAAAGATAAACAAATATTTAGCTTAGATGCTCCAGTTTCTGGGGGAGATATTGGTGCATTAAAGGGAACTTTATCAATTATGGTTGGTGGTGATAAAGAAATTTTTGAAAAAATCAAACCTGTATTAAATGTTTTAGGAACAAATATTAATTATGTTGGAAATGCTGGTAGTGGTCAACATACTAAAATGGCTAATCAAATTGCTATTGCCGGAACATTAGCTAGTGTTTGTGAAGCCATTAGTTATGCTAAAAAAGCTAATTTAGATTGTCAATTAGTCCTTGATTGTATTTCTAATGGAGCGGCTGGTTCTTGGCAAATGAGTAATAATGGTTATAAAATGTTAAAAGATGATTTTGATCCAGGATTTTATATTAAGCATTTTATTAAAGATATGGATATTGCTAAAAATGAAGCTGATCATAGTAACCTTGATTTGCCAGTTTTAAATGATGTTTTAAAAATGTTTAAAACATTACAAGAAAAAGGCTATGATGATTTAGGTACTCAAGCATTAATTAAATATTATCAAGATAGTTAGTTTTCTAAACTATCTTTTTTATTTGCTTTAATCATTGCTATTACCATAATTACCATAGCGATAAACTTATATAAATTAAATTTTTCACCTAAAAACAAGGCTCCTATATATGTAAATACAGGATTCAAACCTAATAAAAAACTTGTTTTTACACTACCTATTTCATGTACTGCTTTAAAATAAATTAATTGAATCAAAGCAAAACCAACACCAGAAAACAATATAAATAAGATCCATAACATTGTTGAAATATCACTTAGATTATTAGTCTTTAAAGTAAATAAATTTACTATCAATAATTCAATAAACCCTAGTAATAAATATTGGAAATTAAACGCTAAATTATCTTCTTTATTACATTCATGTTGCATCAATAAATTACCATAGCTATACAAAACCACACCCAAAAATACCATTAAATAGCCAATATTCAATAAATTAAAATTAAATTCTAATGAAATAATAAAAGCACTTAATCCAAGTATTAAAGCAATTTTTTGATGTTTATTTATTTTTAAATGATAAATAAGCATTCCTAGTGCTACAGTTACAAGTGGTGCTAAAGCATTGATTATGGCATTTGAACTACCAGCAATTAAATTTAAGCCACTAAAAGTTAAAATAAAATTAAGACTAATCGATACTATTGAAACTTTTAGTGCTAGTAGCCATTGATCATGTTTAAATGAAACATGTTTAATTTTCATAATCACAAAAATAACGATCAACGATAATAAAACCTTTAATGCTGCTAAAAAAATGGAGGACGTATAAACTAGCATATAACGCATTACTAAAACATTTATCCCCCAAATAAAACTAGCAAAAACAAGCCATATATAAATCATTAAATCACCACTTATATTATGAACATTTATTATTCATTTATAAGCTGGATTTCATTTTTTATTTGCTTACGATCTTGATTCAATTGATGAATTAATTCATCAATTGAATTAAATCTTTTTTCATAACGAATCTTTTTAATAAAAAAAACAGTTACATTTTTACCATAAACATCTTGATCAAAATCAAAAATATTAACTTCTAAAGATACTTTTGTTAAAACATTAAAAGTTGGATTATAACCAAGATTAGCCATTCCTAAATATCTTTTACCATCAATTACAATAATAACCCCATATACCCCATTTTTAGGTAAAAAATAATTATTTGCATCAATATTAACAGTTGGAAAACCTATCTTACGTCCATTTTTCAAACCATGAACAACTTTTCCACTAACACAATAATATCTTCCTAATAATTTTTCAACTAATTCAACATCACCATTTGTTAATGCTTCTTTTAAATATGATGAAGAGATTTTATGATGATTATATTCTTGTTTTTTGATTACAGATACTTCATAATCATTCTTTTCATTTTGGATTAATGTTTCAAAATTACCTTCTCCATTTTTTCCAAAATGAAAATCAAAACCACAAATTATATGTTTAATATTTGTTTTAACAATAAATTCATTAATAAAATCAAGTGCTCTCATACTTGCTAGCTCAAAATCAAATTTTAATACAAACAAATAATCAAAGCCATATTTCTCTAAAAACATCGCTTTATCATCTAAACTCATTAATTCTTTAAACGAAACATTTGCAAGATAAGACTTAGGATGTTGATCAAATGTCAATAATGCTTTTTTTAAATTTTTTTTATTAGCAACTTCAATAACTTTCTCTACTAATTTTTGATGTCCTAAGTGCATTCCATCAAAAAAACCTAACGCAACACAACTATCCTTTAAATCATTATTACATTCTTTATTTAAATAAATTATTTCCATTACCATAGTCCTCTAATATTTTTCAAATACCCATTACCATCAGGTCCATACATAGCTAGTACTTGGTTATTTTTATTACAAATAACTACTTGTTCATTGATATCAGACTTAATCTTTTTACCATGATAAACAATTTTTTCATCCTCAACAACAATTTTTCTATAACTATCTAATGCTTCTTCTAAACTAAGATATTCAAAATCACCATTTTCAATCTGCTCTAATGTATAACATTTTTCAATACTAAAATTACCAGATTTAGTTCTTATTAAATCTTGCATATGACCAGGATAACCTAATGCTTTAGCCAGATCAAAACATAATGAACGAATATACGTTCCTTTAGAACACCCGACTTTAAACTTAATTAAATTATCTTTTATATCCATAATTTCAAGATAATTAATTTCAACTTCTCTTGTAGGAATTTCCACTTCTTCACCATTTCTTGCATACTCATACAATTTTTTACCATTAACTTTAATTGCTGAATAAATAGGTGGTTTTTGGATTTGTTTACCTACAAAATTATTAAAACAATCAATAATTACTTGTTTATCTAAACCACTATATTCTTTCTTTTCTAAAACTTTACCACTAGCATCATAAGTATCTGTACTTGTTCCTAAAGATAAAGTTGCAATATATTCTTTACTATCACTTGTTAAAAACTGTAAAACTTTTGTTGCTTTATTTACACATACAACTAATACTCCTGTAGCATCAGGATCTAAAGTACCACAATGTCCAACTTTTTTTGTTTTTAAAATCTTTCTTAATTTATTAACGACATCATGACTAGTCATACCACTAGGTTTATTTATTAATATTATTCCATCCATATTATCACCTTTAAACATTTTACATAGGATTATAATAAATTGCAAACATCTTTACTTTAATAAAAGAATTTTGTAGAATGATGGAGGTGATTAATATGACAATGAAAAAAGTATTAGGGTGTATTCGTAAAGCTGATCAAGAATTTGATATGATTCAAGATAATGATAAAATTTGTGTTGGTGTTTCTGGAGGAAAAGATTCAGTATTATTATTATACTGTTTATCTCTTTATAAAAAATTTGCCGATGTTAAATTTGATGTTGTTGGTGTTCATATTGAAATGGGATTTCCTAATATGGATTTTAGTGAAGTTGATGCTTTTTGTAAAAAGAATGAAATTGAACTTTATCATGAACCAAGTGATGTTTATGAAATTCTTAAATTAAATAAAACAGATGATGGTAGATTACAATGTTCACTATGTTCAAAATTTAAAAAAGCTCTAGTTATTGATGGAGCAAAGAAATATGGTTGTAATAAAGTAGCTTTTGCTCATCATGGTGATGATGCTGTAGAAACTTTATTTATGAATATGGTTTATGGTGGTAAAATTGCAACATTTACACCAAAAATGTATTTAAGTAGAACTGATATGAATTTTATTCGTCCCTTAGTATATGCTTATGAATCTGACATCGTTACAGCAGTAAAAGAAGCAAATATTCCTATTGTTGAATCAACTTGTCCAGCTGATAAACATACTAAACGTGAGGAATTTAAACAATTATTAAATGATTTATATAAAAAATACCCTCAAGCTAAAAATAACTTGCTTACTAGTTTAACCAATGAAAAAAATACAATGTTATGGAAAAAGACCCCTCGTAAAAAATAACAATTATCAATTTAATAACTTCTTTATAAAATACGATTCTTTTAGTAATTACTTACTTTTAAGAATCGTATTATTTTTATTATCTAAATTTTCAATCTATCTATTTGCTTAAAAAACATATTTTATCTATATATCAAAGATTAGTACTTAATTACATACTTTAAAAACAATTGTTTAAAATTTACATATCTATTTATATTATTTCTTCATTTTATACATTCAATATTTAATTCTAAAATAATCTAAATACTTTTTATACCGATCTTGTGCCATTAAACAAGTATCTCTCAAATAACCTTTTTCATTATCCCATTCCTTCAAACCACGATAGTAAAACATTTTCAAATTATCTTCGATAATAAACGGAACAATATTATATTTTAAACATTCTTTAAACATAATCAATCTACCAATACGACCATTACCATCTTGAAAGGGATGAATTCTTTCAAACTTTACATGAAATTCCAAAATATCATCTAAAGTCTTTTTTTCTTTAGCATTATATTTTTCCAGCAAATCCCTCATTTTATCTGCCACTTCTTCTGGAAGCGATGTATTCATGCCACCAACTTCATTAGGTATTTTTTTATAATCGCCTACCGCAAACCATTCTTTTCTTGAATCACTAGTTCCATTTTTCAAAATTAAATGTAGCTTTTTAATAAACTTTTGAGTCAATGATACTTTTGCACCATCAATGATTATATCAATACATCGAAAATGATTTACAGTTTCAACCAAATCATCAACATTTATCACTTCATTTTCTACACCAATTGTATTAGTTTCAAAAATATATCTAGTCTGATCAGGAGTCAAAGAGCTACCCTCAATATGGTTTGAGTTATAAGTCAAATCAATCTGAGTTTTATGATAAATTCCACCAGAATATTTATTCAATTTTTCCTCCTGTAAAATATTCAACAATGTAATTTCCGATTTTTTTTGTTTATTAATTCGCTCTGGCTTCTTTGCGTTTTCAGGAATATTCCAAATCCTTCCTGTAAGAAAAGCACCAGGAACACGCCCTTTAGCACAATAATTTCTTACACTGCGTGTTGATATATTCCATTTCTTTGCTATTTCAGCAACTGAAAGATATCCCATTTACTTGCCTCCATTCAATTATAATCAAAATATATAGTAATCAAATATTAGTATACCATAATAATCGGCAATAATTATATTATATTTTACTTTTTAAAAATTGCCATTTTAAATCTTTGCAAAAACATACTTTAAAATAAGATAACATACAACTTCTATCAATCTATCCAAATATAAAAAATATTAGTTAACTGTAAATGGCTGATAAACAACATGAGTGGTATAGAATACAAACAAATTACTATGATATAATGAAATCGAAATTAATAAATATTTGGATTGAAAGGGAAAATTCATGAAAATAGCAATAGTTGATGATAATAAAGAGTTCCTCTTAATAATTAAAAACGTTCTAATAAATATAAATAATCAGCTAAATATTACCTGCTTTGAAGATGGTTTTACTTTTTTAAAAAAAGCAATGGAATATGAATTAGTCTTTTTAGATATAGATATGCCTAATATTGATGGCATAACGTTATCTAAATTACTCTATGAGCACAATATCAATATTATATTTGTTACAGCACATGAAGAAAAAATGATTCATGCTTTTGGAAAGAATGTTATTGGATTTGTTTTAAAAGATAATCTAAATAATGGATTAGCTAAATTACTAAATGATCTAAATATCCAAACAAATAAACCTTATCTATTAATTCCAAATAAACAAACTGAAATAAAAATTTATTTTGAAGAAATTGTTTATATTTCATATTATTTACATGATGTTAATTTTCATCTTGTAAATCAATCAGATATATTAGTTAAAGACAGAAATTTAAAAGATTTTGAAACATTACTAAATGATGATTTTATGTTAATTAATCGTAGCACGATTATTAATTTGATGTATGCAAATAATTACAAAAATGGAAATGTATATTTAATGGATAAAAAACTTCCAGTAAGTAGAAGACGAGCAAAAGATCTGCAAATAAAAATCATCGAAAGGAAATTAGCTCATGTTAAAAAATATTGATATAGCTGTATATATATTGACGCAGACATTAATTATGTTTTGCTTTTGTTTTTGTTTCCAAGATAATTTTAATCTTTCACTTAATAAGATGAAAATATTATTTTCATCATTAATTGGATCAATTGTTTATTTCATATGTTTTAAATATCTTTTTATAAATATTTTTATTTTAGGCATAGTTTTATTAATTATTTTAGTTGGCATATTATATTTCATTAATTTTGAAAAGTTATACTTAATTATTTTCAACTGCTCTCTAGTTACTATCATATATCATATTATGTTCATTATTGTTAGTATGTTATCTCGTTATCAAGTAAATAGTATTGATATAACTGATTATTCGCTGATCATATTTTCTTGGTTAGGCACATTAATATTAGTTGTTGTGGCTTATTATACTTACAACAAATGCTTTTTCATTGCTAGTAACAGTAGTGCCCTTCCTTTTGTTTTATTTTCAATTTCAATGTTACTAATAGAGTTATGTTGTTTAAGTATAATGCCAGATTTTTCTAATTGGGACATATATAATTTTTTAATATTTATTTTACTTGGGTTTTTATGTTTATTTGGAGTTATACTTTCAAATATCTTACAAACAACAGCAAAAAAATTAGAAAGAGAAAAACAAGTAAATTTAAGTAATATTTTTTCCAATCTTTATCTTGATCAATTCAAAAAAGAAAAAGACAACTTATCAAAAATAAGACATGATTACAAAAATCAATTAATTATTATACAACAGTTAATTGCCCAAAATAAATATACTGAGGTAAATAACTATATTAATGATCTAACAAATAGAATTGCTTTAAAAAAGAATATAACTTTTACAAATAATTTAATTATCGATGCATATTTAAATTATATTACAGCTAGTCACAATAACATTAATTTTAATATTGAAAGTAATAATTTATCTATCTATGATAATATGACAACTGATTTATTACTAGTAATAATGAATTTAATGAATAATGCTATTGAAAATATTGGTGTTCCAAAAAAAGCTAGTGCTTTTTTTGCATTAAAAGATAATCAATTTATTATAAAAGTGGAAAACACATGTTATTCAAATCCACTAATAAATAAAATGAAAACAAGTAAATCTGATAAAAAGAATCATGGTTATGGTATCGAAATAATCAAAGACATTGTAGATAAATATGATGGCTCATATTTTACTAAGTATCAAAATAATATATTTACTACTTACATCACATTAAATATAGGAGAAAATAAATGAAAAAATTAATTTTTAGAGGTCTATTATTTACTTATATTTTATTATTATTAAGTTTTATTTATGTACATAGCGACTTAGGGGGACTTGAAGGACTTTCTTATATAGAAAAAATAATTAAGTGTTCAAATTTAATTCCATTTTGTAATTTTGGACCCCCAAAATCACTTCTAATCTCATTTATTATTTATATGCCAATCGCTTTATTATCAGGAGATAGTTTTGAAATACTTAACACAAGAAAAGGATTTTACCTATTTATTATGCTTCTAATTATTTTTATTGAGCTAGTACAAGTATTAACATTACATGGATATTTTGATATTAATGATATTATTTTTGGTTTTATTGGAACAGTGTTTGTATATGAATTATTTGATATATTGATTTCTAGAATTAAAAACAGAACTATTTTAAATATACAATAAATAATTTAATATGAAAAATGCAAAAATAGAGCAATATTTAATATATGCTCTATTAAGAATAATTAAATTGTTAAGCCATCACATTATAAAAATGTTGATGGCTTTTTAATAAATACTTTGCAATATTCAATTGAAATTGTACATTTTTAAGTTATCATTTATAAATTTTTAATATATTTATCTCTTTTCTAAAATATGGGCATTATTGATAGCTTCCTTACTTTGATCAGCTTTAAATATAACTTCGATATTATTTGTTTCCAAATTTTGCATTACCAATTCGACTCCATTTACAAAATATATTTCTTTTTCGTCCTCACTAATATATATAGTTTGACCTGTTATTTTACTATGGGTAATTTTTGTGATTGTTTTATCATTATATTGATACTCGCTTAATGGACCTGATGATCTTAGGATAGATGTATCCTGTTGATAATAAATTCCTTTTTTATTAGCCACTATATTGTGGATGTATCCTTTCTCTACTTCAAATTCAAGTTTACATTCCATACCTTGCATTGTGTATATCTTATTTCTTATACCTTCAGGATTAACACCAGCATTATTTGCAATATCAAGAACACTGTACTCTTCTTTAATACTGTTAGATGAAAATACAGTTGTCTTTGTCAAAGGATTATATGTCATCTGATTTATAAAATCATCATCATTCCAAGAAATTTCTTTAATCTCACCTGTTTTTTTATCGTATATTTTAGGTCCTAATGTTTTATCTTTTCCTTTTGATATTGCACCCAGTATAATCATATCTTCTGTAGGAATAATATAATTAATACAATGTAACGAAGATGTCAACCTTGTTATTTTACCTGTTTCTACATTATACTGATACAATTCATCTCGTTGTCCTGGTGTGGATGTTGCAGATGCACTATAATATATCATTTTATCATTAGCATCATAAACACCTATCGGATATGCTGACGTATATGGGATAGTTGCTACTTTTTTTACTTGTTTTTCCTTTAAACCATAGTAGTATATATCACTTTCAAAAGTACTTTCACTCCCCTCTACTACATGTGTGACAGTAAACGACAAATACAGAGCGCTGGAACTTTTTGTTACTTCGTTCCTTAATTCATTATCTTTTGTATCACTTATCGTATCATCACTAAATTGACAACCAATAAGTAATGTTAGTAAAACTATTGATAAAAATAGTTTAGTTATTCTATTTATCATTATAAACAATACCTTTCTTCCATACATCTAGATGTACTAAATGTATTACCACATTTATTGGTTGCACCTTATTAAAGATAGAAATTTCTTTTACAAAAACTTTACACAAATCTATAGTAATTAAAGCTATAACAAACAAACTTATTTTTTTCATTTTCCATCCGCTTCCTTCTTTTATTGATATTTAAAACAAACTATAATCATTTAAGTATTGAAAATATCAAAAATATGCTTATTAAAAGATTTATAATTATATTTGTTTCATATCTAATAAGTTATCACAAATTACATTCCCTACCAATGTAATACATTTAAACGGTTAAAAAACATCATAAAAGGCAATCAAAATACATTTAGCTAAACAGCATGAATGGTAAAAAGCAAATAAATTAGTATATTATAATCAAATTAAAAAGTTTATAAAAATAGCATTATAATTATTTTATCGAGCTAACATTACGTAGATATTTTGATATTAATGATATTATTTTTGACTTTATTGAAACAGTATTTGTATATGTGTTATTTAGTTTATTTAAAGTTAATAAAATAACTACTTAAAACATACAATAAATAATCTAATATTAATAAAAACACATCTTTAATTTATGGCAACAAATAGTATAATTTTTTCATCATATTTATATATGTTAAAAGGGTATTTTCTTATATGAAATACCCTTTTTTAATAATTATATTCTAACTAATTTATTTTTAAACATGTTTAATTACAAAATAATTCTTTTTACCACGACGTATTACAGTAGCTTCATTTCCAAAAGCATTTTCTTTTTTCACAACAAAGTCAACATCTTTGATTTTTTCACCATTAATCAAAACAGAACCACCGTTTACAAATTCTCTAGCTTCTCGTTTACTTTTTGCTCCGCCACAAGTGATTAAAGCATCTAAAATATTTAAATCTTCATTTACATCAACACTTGGTACTCCTTCAAAACATACTTTTACTTGATCCAATGTAAGTGATTGAATTTGTCCTGAAAATAACATTTTAGAAATATTTAATGCTTCTTCATATGCTTCTTTACCATGTAAGAAAGTTATTACTTCACGAGCTAATGCTTGATGAGCTTCTCTTAAATGTGGTTGTGTTTTATTTTTTTCTTCTAATTCCATGATTTCTTCTGGTGTTAAGAATGTTAAGAATTTTAAGTAATCAATTACTTTTTCATCTTCTGAGTTAATAAAGAACTGATACATTTCATATGGTGATGTTTTTTCTTTGTCTAACCAAATAGCTTTACCATTTGTTTTACCAAATTTAGTTCCATCACTCTTAGTTAATAATGGCATTGTAAAACCATAAGCTTCTTTACCATCTTTTTTTCTGATTAATTCAATTCCTGCCGTAATATTGCCCCATTGATCTTGACCAGCAACTTGCATTACACAATTTTTGTTATTATAAAGCCATTCAAAATCCATAGCTTGCATAATCATATATGAAAATTCTGTATATGTGATTCCTGCATCTAAACGACGTTTTACAATATCTTTGTTAAGCATATAGTTAACATTGAAATATTTACCATAGTCTCTTAAAAAATCAATAAAGTTAAGATCTTTTGACCAATCAAAGTTATTTACAACTTCAAATCCAAAAATATCTTGTGCTTGTTTTTTTAGACAATTAAAGTTATGTTCTACCGTTTCTTTAGTAATCATTGGTCTTTCAGTATCTGGTTTTGGATCACCAATTAAACCTGTTGCACCACCAACTAATAAAATTGGATTATGTCCAGCATCTTTTAAACGTTTAGAAATTAAAAAAGATGAAAAATGTCCAATATGTAAACTATCTCCAGTAGGATCAGTTCCAATATAAAAAGTCATTCCCCCATTATTTAATTTCTCTTCTAAATCTGGTGAACTAACATCCTTGATTAGCCCACGCCATACTAATTCATCATAAATCTTCATTTCCTATCCTCCATATAAATAAAAAAGATTTCATCTTAAAGGACGAAATCTCGCGGTACCACCTTTATTCATGTTTATAACATGCACTTTCAAAATAGATAACGGTATTACCCGTCTAGACTTTTCATCTAGAAACTCCAGAGTGTATTCATCAGTAGTACATCCTTGTTTACACCAGCCACAAGGTCTCTTAAATGCCTATTTTGACTACTATTTTCCTTCAACGTCATAATTGATTATATTCTAAAACAAAAAATAAGTCAATAATTCATCTTTTTGAATTTTCATTCTCTTTAAGCTAAAAAACATCTCTTTTCTTACTTTATATTTTTAACAATAACTAGATATATACATTTTATTTTCTTAAAATTCATAGATTTTAGACTTTGTATTTTAATTTATTGATAAAATATATTCAATGACATAATCAGATATAACAAAAAAATCATTTAAAATTATTTTTATCAATTACAATATCTCACCTTGCAGATAACATTCTTTAATATAACTTCTAGATTGCCAATAAATCGGTTTTCTTTCATCATCAATATAGTCAGTAATAAATGAATGATAAACATCAAAAAGATTATTGATCCAAGTATTTTCATCACTTATATCAACGATTAATCGTTGATATATTTTTCCAACATCCCAAATACTATTTTTATAATCATGATGGTTTACTTTTTCATTAAAATGATATTGTTCCATAACCTCATCTGTAACCTGTTGAATTGGAAGACAGTGATTAACATTAGCATATTTATAGAGATGTTTGATTCCTTGTTGTCCTATGGTATCAATAATTTGACCTTTATTTAATCCAGTTGATCTAGCAATAGATTCAATAAGACTACAAACATAAAAAATATCATTTTTATTCATCATCAAAAACCTCCTTTGCTTCAATAAAAGTTAAACACGTTAAAGCTTTAATTGTATGAAAAGACATTTGATGTGTGGGCTTTTTAAATTTAGCAAGTTGCATAAAATCGTCTTTAGAAAGAACACCATCTAAATAATCCTCAACATAATTATAAATAGTATCATCTGCCATAGGTCCTTCTACAATATCATAATCATGAGTTTTTCCATATCGACAATCAGCTATAAAATCTAACCATTCCTCATTTACTTCAGGAAATTTTTTTATATTAAGATTATCGTTTAATAAACATTGATATTTATTAAGGTATCCTTTTCCAGTTTTACGTTTTGCCCAAATTTCAGCTTGATTTTGAATAACTGTACAATAAAAGCCCCAAGAAAAATCTTTAGTATATCTCGTTTTTTTTATTTCTGGTTCAGATACAATAACTGGACTACCATGATAGATAATCATATTATTCACCACCTTCTACAACAATATATTAACATTTATTTAAAAGAAGTGATTTCATACCAAATTTATTATAGCACATGTTTACATGAGTTCCAATTTCAAAACCTAAGTGAAATATTCTTATTTGATATTACCGTTTTTAAAGTAATTATTACAATATCAAGATTTTTAAATGATAACCTACGATTTAAATATTATATATATTCATATTACCTGTTATAAACAAAAATAAGCAGAAAATCTGCTTATTTAATTACTGTCTTTTTAAATTCATTAATTGTTTCCATTGATGCAAGTGATGCTAAAGCTCCTTTTTGAGTAGTAATATATCCAGCATACAAACTTGCAAAATCTAAATATTTATAATATTCATTTTGATTAATTGCCTTTAAATCTAAATTATTATTTTTAAGTAACTGGTATAAAAACGCTCCAATAAATGTATCACCAGCACCGGTTGTATCAACAACATCTACTTTATAAGAAGCTACACTTATTTTAAAATCACGGGTAAATAAATCAACACCGTCTTTACCTTTAGTATAAATTACTAATTGACAATTATCTTTTAATAATTTAGGTAACGCTTTTTTAATATCAGTTTCATCACAAATAAATTCTAATTCTTCATCTGATAACTTTAATATATGACACTCTTTCATAAATTCTAAGACTGTTGTTTTTAATAAAATTAAATCATCCCACAAAGAAAAACGTAAATTTGGATCAAAACTAATTAATATATTTTTTTCTTTAGCTAAATTAATTAAATGAGTGTGCGCTTCTTTCATTTTTGAGGGAACCAAATCAACACTGCAAAAATGAACAACACCTACATCATCTAGACAATTTTCATCAATATCTTCAACACCAAAATCTAAATCCGCAGCACTTTTACGATAAAATTTAAAATCACGATTACCGGTTTCATCCAATGATACAAATGCTAAAGATGTATCTTTTTCATTTGTTTGCTTAATGTATGAAACATCAATTTTTTGTTGTTTCATACATTCAATCAAATAATCTCCAAACGGGTCATTGCCAAGTTTTGTAAGTAATTTAGCTTTACCATCTAGCTTAGCAACTACACCTGCAACGTTTGCCGGAGCCCCACCAGCAGCTTTTTTAAATGTCATTACATCTTTTAATTTACAATTTTTTTCTTGTGGAATAAAATCAATTAATGCCTCTCCAATAACACATAATGATAACTGTTGCATAATTACCTCCTAATAATTAAATCCATTTAATGGATAATATGTAAATTTTGTATTATTATCTCCAGTATATTGAAGATAACTATTTAAATTTTCAATGTAGATTCTCGTTGTAAAAACGTAATCACCATCATTTATAAAAATTTCTAAACTGCTTGTATCGCTAAAAAGATGAATATTTTTTAAATTAGATATTTTAACACTACGTTTAGTTCGCCCACTACCTACTTTACTTATATCTAAAGTTAGAATATTTTGATGATAAGTTAATTCCCAACTATCTTTTAATTCAAGTTTCATTGAATCATTAGAAGTCATTTCAATATTTAATTCATATACTTGATTATTGATTTTTTGTTGATTAAAGCTATTGGTTGTGTACTTTTTACTATCTTTTCTTAGTTTCTTTAATTCTGATAGTGGCTTTTGTTTTAATTTGCCATTTTCTAAAACTAATTTTCTAGGCATTGTTAAAGCATGTTGCCACATATTTTTAACAGTTGGATTAGTATAAGATGCATCAGGAATTCCCATCCAGCCAATCATAATACGATGATTATGTTCATCAAGATAGGTTTGTTGCGCATAAAAATCAAAGCCACGATCTAATTGTTCGATTTTAGTTATTTTAAATTGTTTTGTTTTAAAATTGGCATCTAAATACATTATGGTAGTTTGATGAACATTTGCATAATCATATCCATTATTTTTTACACCTTGAGGACATGTTAATAATATCCATTGATTATTTAATTTAAACATATCCGGACATTCCCACATATATCCAAATTTTTCTTCAGTAGTTATTTGACTAAAATAATGCCAATTTTTTAAATCATCACTTTGATATAACACGACGCATCCTTGACTATTTATATCCCTGGCGCCTAAAACCATATAATAGCTTCCTTCATTTTGAAAAACTTTAGGATCGCGAATATGATTGGAAATATTTTTTGGATAATCGTGATTATCTAATATTAACTGTTTTTTAGTAAAATTAAAACCATCTTTACTTGTTGTAACTATAGTATTTGATAAACGACCTTTATTTATATAATCATAATCATCGCGATCAAATAATTTAACATTTCCTGTATAAAAGAAATAAATTAGATCATCTTTGATAAATGCACTACCAGAATAAGCGCCGTGTTTATCTAAGTCATTATCAGGATAAATAGCAATATCATGATATTGATAATTAATAAAATCTTTGGTTGTAACATGACCCCATGTTTTTAAATCTCCATTAGAATCAAATGGACAGTATTGAAAGTAAATATGATGAATTCCATCTTTTTGACATAAACCATTAGGATCGTTTAACCAGCCAATTGGAGGCATAAGATGATATTTTAAACGATATTTATCTAGTAAACTCTGTTTTATCTTTTCTTGGTTATCTTTTAACCATTGATCACTTTCAATTTTCAATACTTTATGATATTTTTTAAGCATTATAACACCTCAATTATCAAATCATTAATATCTACGTTCCCATTTTTTAAAATTTCCAAATTGATATTAGGATTCTCTGGGAAAACTAACATTGTCTCTGTTCTATAGCCTTTTTCATTGATTAACTTTTGATCAAATCTCATTAATTTATCACCTGTTTTTACACTTTGACCATTTTCAACAAAAACTTCAAAACCTTCTCCATTTAAATTAACCGTATCAATTCCTACATGGATTAAAATTGACTGACTATTTATTTTAGTAACTAAACCAATTGCATGTTTACTTGGAAAAACGAAATTAACAGTACAATCACATGGTGCATAAATTATATTGTCTGTTGGTTCAATGACAATTCCTTTTCCCATTGCAAGCGATGCAAAAGCTTGGTCACTACATTCACTTACATTTTTGATCAATCCAGAAGTAATACTATTTAATTCTAATTTAGTACTAATTTGTTCATTTGTAGATTCAAGCTGATTAGTTTCATTTTTTGATTCTTCAATTTTATATTTTTTCCATAAAATAATTGTCAAAACAAATGAAGTTACGATTGATAATAACAATCCAATTCCAAAATTTAACCAATCTTTAGGTAACATTGAAATAAATCCTGGTAATCCTGCTGCTCCTAATGCTTGAGCTAAAACTTTATTTAGTGCACAATATGCACTACCTACGGCTGAACCAATCATCGCTGCATAAAAAGGATATCGAAGTTTTAAAGTAACTCCAAACATTGCTGGTTCTGTAATCCCAAGTAAAGCACTTACCCCGGAAGCAGAACAAATTGATTTCATCTTAACATTTTTTGTCATTAATAATACTGCTATTACAGCTGCTCCTTGAGCAACGTTATTCATTGAAGCAGTAGTAAAAATAAAGCTTCCTTTAGTTACATCAATTTGAGCAAGCAATTGTGTTTCAATTGGAATAAAAGAATGATGCATTCCTGTTAAAGTAATTGGAGCATATAATAAACCAAAAATAGCGCCTCCGATAAATCCAAATGTTTCATATAACCATGTAATTCCTGAAGCTAATAAATCACCTGTAGATCTTAATACTGGTCCAACAATAATAAATGTAATAAATGAAGTAATTAAAATTGAAAATAATGGTGTTGTTAAATTATCTAACCACGACGGTGTTTTTTTATGTAAAAATGATTCTAATTTAGCTAAAATATACGAACAAGCTAAAACTGGAAGAACTGTTCCTTGATAACCAATTGCACCAACTGATAAACCAAAGAAATTCCAATATGGAACTTCAACACCAGTTCCAAGTGAATAAGCATTTAGTAAATCTGGATGAACCATGATCATTCCTAAAGCTGCTCCTAAAAATGCATTCCCACCAAATTTTTTTGTAGCACTAAAACCAATTAAGACTGGTAAAAAAGTAAACGGAGCATTAGCAAAGATATTAATTGCACTAGCTAAATCTTTAAATTGTGGGTACATATCTATAATTGACTTACCATCAAACATAGCTGCAGTCAACACATTATTAATCCCCATTAATAACCCACCTGCAACAATAGCTGGAATAATTGGAACAAAAATATCACTAAACATCTTGATTATTCTTTGAACAAGATTTCCTTCTTCTTTTTGTTCCTGTGATTGTTCACTAACATCTCCTAAAATTTTTTTAATTTCAGCACAAACTAAATTTACTGTTCCTGATCCTAAAATTATTTGAAATTGATTATTAGTCATAAATGTTCCTTTAACGACTTCAAGATCAGCAATTTTATTTTCATCTCTTAAATCCCAATTTTTTAATTTGAAACGTAATCTTGTAGCACAATGTTCTACACTAATAATATTATTTTTTCCACCTACTAATTTGATTATTTGAGTGGCAATTTCGACATAATCCATTTTATCCTTCTCCTTTATTTTTAATTGAGGTACCGGTTCCATATATAATATACTATAGTTTATCGCATAATGCAAGTAAAATATGGTACCGGTTTCTTTTTTGTATAAAAAATGCTGTTAATAGCTTTTGATGCTATTTCCAGCAATAATTTCATAATCAATTATTTGTTTTTTTTCAATTTCTTCGCCTTTTATCATTGAAATTATCGTTCTAGCTGCTAGACTTCCACAACTTTCACTATCAAATCTAATCGTTGTTAATCTTGGAGTAATTAACTGAGCCAATTCATAACCACCAAAACCTACTAACGAAATATCTTCAGGTATTTTCAATTTATGTTCCACAATTGCTCGATAAGCACCTAAAGCAATCTTATCCGTTGAACAAATTATTACTAAAGGTGTCCTAACTTCCAAAAGACGATCAACTGTTACATAAGCATGTTCATAATCAAAATCCGTAATAAACGTATCCATATGTTCAATTCCATAACTTTTTAGACCATCAAGAACTCCTTGTTTTCTTACTTTACCAACAGCTACATCATCCTCACTAACACCTAAATATATTACATCATCAAGTTTGTTTTCACCAACCATTTTTCCTACTTCATAACCAGCATGATAATCATCATTAATAATACAAGCACAGTCGTCACTTTCTTGAGCTACGATTAATATTGGAATCGAAGATCTTTGAAATAGCTTTCGATGCTCTTGACTAAGATGCGTTGCAATCAAAATTATCCCATCTACTTTCATATTTTCTAAATTAATAATTGATTTAAGTTCTAAATTTTCGTCATGATTGGTATTAATGATAATTGGTACATAATTTTCATTACGTAATGTTTCATCTATTTTCATCATTATTCTACTTGATACTGTTGAATCTAAACACGGTGCAATAATTCCAATCATTTTGGAATGTTTAGCTTTCAAACTTTGAGCAAAACTATTTGGCTGATAGTTATATTCTTCAATAATTTTACGTATCTTTGCTCTATTTTCTTCCTTTACATAACCATCATTTAAATATCTAGAAACAGTGCTTTTACCAACACCAGCTAATCTTGCAATATCACTTATTGTTAATTTTTTCATCTAAATCACCACTAAATCAATGATAACAAAACAATGATATAAAGTAAATGTTATTTGTTATTACTATTTAAATATTCCTTAAATACTTTTTTCACTTTTTTTAAATCAGGATCACATAATAATGGTAAAAATTCTACTAATTTTTCAGGTTCAAAATCCCACCATTTTACTTTCAATAATATTTCAATTAATTCATCATCAAAACGTTTTTTAATAAGTTTAGCAGGATTTCCACCAACAACACTATATGGTTCAACATCTTTTGTTACTACTGAATAAGCACCAATTATTGCTCCATCACCAATTTTAACACCTGGCATAATCACACTTTCTCTTCCAATCCAGACATCATTACCAATAACAATGTCTCCTTTAAATGGCAACTGTGATAAATGTTCAGGTGTATTTTTATTCCATAAACCTCCAAAAACATTGAATGGGTATGTTGTTATACTACTAATTCGATGATTAGCTGGTCCCATAATAAATTTTGTTTTAGATGCAATCGAACAAAATTTACCAATAATTAATTTATCACCAAATTCTGGATAATTGAAAAGAACATTATTTTGTTCAAATTTAGTTGGATCCTCAATATCATCATAATATGTATAGTCACCGACAATAATATTTGATGCTTTTACAACATTTTTTATAAAACATGATGTTTTATATTCATTTAAAAAAATTTCATTTGGGTTTGGTATATAATCATTCATTACTTTTATCCTCCATTTTCTTTAAATTATCACTCCCTTTCTTCTTCCATATACCACAGCTATCGCTTTTATTTTTCTTATTTCTTTCATAAGTATTCACCTCATATTAAAAAATGAATAGAAATTTTTCTATTCATTGGTAGAATTACGTTTAATAAACATGTGTCTTACAGCAATTTCTTTTGACTCAATTTTTTCATCATGTAAAAATTTAGTCAACAAACGAACTGCAAGTGCCCCCATATCATATACAGGCACATTTAAAGACGATAAAGTAGGTTTACACATAATTGAATAACTAGTATTCAACATCCCTACAACTTCCATTTCTTCAGGAATTTTAATTCCATTTTCCTGAGCTGCATTAATTACTGCTACACCATCTTTGTCATACCCACAAAATACCAAATCATGTTTATGATTCTTAAAGTATTCTACAAAATTTGGATAAGTATTTTCATAATGACTTGAACTTGTAAGGATTTGGTTTGTTGTAAAAACCTTATCATACTTTTTATATGTTTCTTTTATCCCTTCAATAATTTCATCACTCTTGATTAAATTTTGTTTTGGTAAAATATAAACAATATCATCTTTTCCTTTAGCTAAATAACGATCAACAATTTCTTCGGCTACTTTTTTTACATCGATATAGATAGATCCAATATTATCACCAGATATCTTTTTTCCAATTACTACAATTGGTAATTTATATTTAACAATTGATTCAATCATTTCATCAATATTTTCATTATTAAATAAAATAACTCCATCTACTCTAGATTTAACCAAACGTTCTGTAATATCAGCAACTGTATTTTCATCACCAATATCATCAGTAGTGTACATATTGATATTATAATCTAAATGTCTTCCAGTATCACCAATACCCCCAATCATATTTTTTACATGAGCAAATAATGATTGAGGAAAAACAATCGCAATTGTTGTTGTTTTACTTGTAGCTAGTCCTCGTGCAATATCGTTAGGTTTAAAATCTAAGCGTTCAATAACTTCCAAGACTTTTTGTTTTGTTTTATCTCGAACAACACTAGAGCCATTAATTACTCGAGAAACTGTCGCAAGAGAAACACCAGCTTCTCTTGCAACATCATAAATCGTAACCTTTTTCATTAATCTTTTAAATCCTCAATGATAATATCTAATTCATCTTCGATATCATCCATGGCATCATCTAGTTTTTTTACTGCATCAAAATCTTTGTCTTGAATTTTTGTCTTGATTTCACTTATTGTACTAGTTAAATCTGTACTAACTTTATTAACCGCTTCTTTAAAATTTGCATATTCATCACTTGATTTAATTGAGTTAGCTAATTGTTCTAATTTATCTTTTAAATTAGATAATTTAGCTCCTGTTGTTTCCTTAAATTCTTCTAAATCAAATTCTTCGATTGCTTGTTTGATTTCTTCAATTGTATTATTAACTAATGTTTCAATATCTTCTTTTGTCATATTTTGAGCTTTATCATATAACTCTTGAGATTTATCTTTAAGATCTTGTCTCAATTCACTACCTTTTTTTGGTGCTAATAACATACCGATTACTGTTCCGATACCTACACCTGCAATAAATTTTCCAATTTTCATAATAATCTCACCTTTCTAAAATTTCTTTTTAAAAAAACTAATAATTGTTCCAATCAAACTAAATCTAGGACGTTTAGGATCAAAAAAACGTGCAATTGATTCTACTGGAGCATTCAATAATCTTAACTTATAAGAAATATCATCCATGATCTTTTCAGCTTTATTAATTGTATTTTGAGCCATTTCCACGGTATTACCAATTTGTTTGACTGTAATTGAACTACGAAGTAATAAAATACCTAAACAAACTAAAGCAAAAGCCCCTGACAAAATCAAAACACAGTAACAAATATCTAAAGCAGTCATAACTTTACCTCGACTTTCTAATTCATATTATACCACAATCTTAAATACTTATATAGAATTTTTTATTGCGATAACTTTTTCTTCCAGCTTATAAATATCTTTGCTCGACATAAACAAGAATACGACATCATCATATTGAGCTAACTCTTTAGCTGCTTCTTGATCTTCATTGATAACCTTTGCCCTTGGTAAATTTTTAGCTATATCATAGATATCAATGTCAATTCCCTCTTCTTTAACAGCATTTTCTGGAAATGGACAGAAATATGGATAATCAGCTAAATCCATAGCACGAGCAAATTCTACTGCAAATCTTGCTCCGCGTGAAAAACGATCCGGTTTAAAAACTGCAACGATCTTTTTACCAGGATATCTAACTCTAGTAGCTTCAATCACATATTTAATTGCAGTTGGATGATGAGCATAATCATCTACATAAATATTATTACCAACTTCGGTTACACTATAACGACGTTTTGTTCCTTGGAAAGTTGATAATTTATCTTGAATGTATTCACTATCCATATTTTCTAAATAACCAAGTGTAATAATTGCAAGTGAGTTATAAAGCATATGATTACCAAAGAACGGTAAATTAAAGTGCCCAAATAATTCATTATGAATATATACATCAAAAGAAAAACCTAAATTATTCTCAATTACATTTACCGCTCTAACGTCATTATAGTCATTTAAACCAAATCTCATAACTCTTTTTTCAAAATTTATTTTTTTAATATTTGGGTCATCGCCCCAAACAATTACAGTATCTTTTACTTGATTAGCAAATTTTTCAAATGACTCGATATAACGCTCTAAATTACCAAAATAATCAACATGATCTAATTCAATATTATTAATGATTGCATAATTAGGATAATAATGTAAAAAATGATCCTGAAACTCACATGATTCAGCAATAAAATATTTACTGTCTTTACATGCATGACCAGTTCCATCACCAATTAATACTGTAGTTTTATCAAAATCTTCAAACAAATGATAAGCCATCCCTGTTGTCGTTGTTTTACCATGAGTTCCTGCAATACTAATTGAAATAAAGTTTTCCATAAATTTTCCTAAAAACTCAAAATAACGATAACATTTAACTGTTGGATTAGCTAATGCCGCTTTTACTTCTACATGATCATCGCTAAAAGCATTTCCAATAATAACAGTATAACCATCTTTAATATTATTAGCATCAAAAGAATAAATCGGAATATTTCTCTTTTTCAACTCTTCTTCGATAAAAATATATTTATCAATATCACTACCACAAACATCATTTCCAAGTTCATGAAGAATTTCTGCAAGTGGTGCCATTCCTGAACCCTTTATTCCTATAAAATAATACATTTATGTCACCTCGCCATCATTTTATCACAAAAACTAAATTACAATCAAATCTTTAGTATAACTATTTAAAACCTTACATCCATCTTTAGTAACTAAAACTAAATCCTCAATTCTTACACCAAATTTACCTGGTAAATATACCCCTGGTTCAATTGAAAAAATCATTCCCTCTTGAACTTCTAAATCAAAGTTTACAGAAACATCACCATATTCATGAACATCTTTACCAATAAAATGTCCTAAACGATGATTAAATTCTTTTCCATAACCAGCTTTAGTAATCAAATCACGAGCAGTTTTATCAATATCACAAAGTCTTACACCTGGTTTAATCATGGCTTCGGCTGCTTCATTAGCAGCTTTAACTAATTCATAAACTTCTTTAGCTTCTTGACTAACTTCTTTATAAAATACTGTTCTTGTCATATCTGAACAATATCCTTGATACTTACATCCCATATCAATAATAATACTATCCCCTGGTTTTAAACGACTATCGTCATTTTCATGATGAGGATTAGCACCATTTTTACCATAAGCAACGATTGTATCAAAACTAATATCGCTAGCTCCTAGTTTTTGATAAATATCTTTTAATTTACTTGCAACTTCAACTTCACTTAAATCAAGTGCTACTTGTTTTATCATTTCATCCATTGCTTTATCATTAATGATACTTGCTTCAATCATTAATTGTTGCTCACGATCATCTTTGACCATTCTTTTATAATCAACACATTTTGAACCATTAACAAACTTAACATCAGGCAATTTTTCCATTAGATCAAGTAAGAAATTAGCACTCCAATGCTTATCTACACCTATTTTTTTAGCATCTTTTAAATTATCAACAATTGTTTGTGTAGCATCATCTACATCACTATGCCAAACGATATCGATTCCTAAATCTTTATCGACAAAAAACAATTTATTAAAAAATAATTTATGATCACCTTTAGTTCCTAGCATTAAAACATACATTCTTTCACCAGGATTATTAACATAATCAATTAAATAATCAATTGATGAAGGTTCGCTGATCAATAAATAATCAAGACCAGCTTCCTTCATATTAGCTACGACACCATCAATTCTTTCTTTATTCATCTTCGATCACCGCAATTTTAAGTTCATCTAATTGTTCTTTATCAACTTTACCTGGAGCTTTAGACATTGGACATACAGCACTAGCATTTTTAGGGAACGCAATTACTTCACGAATATTTTCACTATTAGTTAAAATCATTGCAAGACGATCTAACCCTAAAGCAAATCCTCCATGTGGTGGTGTTCCATATTGGAATGCTTCAACAAACCATCCAAATTGACTATCAATTCTTTCTTGTGTAAAACCTAATGCTCTAAATGCTCTTTCTTGTAATTCTTGTTCATAAATACGTTGTGAACCGCCACCTAATTCAAATCCGTTTAAAACAATGTCATAAGCATCAGCTAAACAATTAGCAGGATCGTTTTCTATTTTATCAAGATCGCTATCTTTTGGACGAGTAAATGGATGATGAACTGCATAATAGCGTTTTGTTTCTTCATCATATTCAAACATTGGGAAATCAACGACCCATAAAAATGCATATTCATCTTGACGATATAATTTTAATTCTTTACCTAAATGATTTCTAAGTGCTGCTAAAGCATCACAAACAACACTATATTTAGCATCACTTACAAATAATAATAAATCATCATCATTAGCATCCATTGCTGTTAGTAAACGTGTCATTTGTTCATCACTAAAGAATTTAGCAATTGGTCCTTCAGCTTTTCCGTCTTTAACTTTTAACCATGCTAGTCCTTTAGCTTTATATGTTTTAACAATATCTGTTAATTTATCAATTGCTTTACGAGAGAAATTATTGGCTTCTCCTTTAACATTTATTCCTTTAACGTGTCCATTTGCTTCTAAAGCACTTTTAAATACCATGAAATCTACATCTTTGACAACTTCATTTAAATTAACTAATTCTAAACCAAAACGAATATCTGGTTTATCAATTCCATATTTTTCCATTGCTTCATGCCATGTCATTCGAGGAAGTGGCAATTGTAAATCAATTCCTTTTACATCTTTCATCACTTTAGCAATTAACTGTTCACCAAGAGTAATGATTTCATCTGTATTCATGAAACTCATTTCCACGTCTACTTGAGTAAATTCTGGTTGACGATCTAAACGTAAATCTTCATCTCTAAAACAACGTGCGATTTGATAATAACGCTCGAATCCAGAAACCATTAACAATTGTTTAAATAATTGAGGTGATTGTGGTAAAGCATAAAATGAACCATTATGTACCCTTGAAGGGACTAAAAAGTCTCTAGCTCCTTCCGGAGTTGAACGATTTAAATATGGTGTTTCAATATCGATAAAATCATGATTATCTAAGAAATCACGAATACTACGAGTTATTTTATGACGTGTAATAATTTTATTTTGCATTACAGGTCTTCTAAGGTCTAAATAACGATATTGCATTCTTGCATCTTCACTTGCATCAGTATCATCACTTGTATAAATTGGCGTTACTTTTGCAGTATTAATGATATCAATTTGACTAGCTTCAATTTCAATATCACCAGTAGGCATATTTGGATTTTTTGAACTACGTTCGATTACTTTACCAACTACATGAATTACATATTCATTTTTAATATCTTTAGCTAAAGCTTCCATTTCTTCATTTAAAACGATTTGCGTAATTCCATAACGATCACGTAAATCAATAAATACTAACGAACCAAGATTTCTTTTCTTAGCTACCCATCCTTTTAATTCTACAATTTTATTTACATCACTTATTCTTAGTTCCCCGTTATTATGTGTTCTATTCATGATCATGTCCCTCCATATGATTTTCAATATATGCTACAATGTTTTCAATCGGTACTACATCTTGTGTTTTTGAATGTGTACATTTAATATTTACTACTTCATCTTCAACTTCTTGATCACCGATAATCAAAGCGAAGTGACTATGCATACGATCTACTGTTTTAAATTGTGCTTTTAACGAACGGTCTTGATAATCCATATCAACACTAAAACCATTTGCTCTTAGCATTGTTGTAATTTGCATAGCAAGATCTTTAGCCTTACTTCCTAGAGGCATTACATAAACATCTAATCCCTCATCTTCACTTAATTCCTCATCCATTGCAATTAATAAACGTTCCATTCCAAAAGCAAAACCAACACCTGGAGCTTCTGGTCCCTTTAATTCACTAATTAAACCATTATAGCGACCACCGCCACCAACTGTTGAACCAGCTCCTAAACGAGGATCATCAGAAATAACTTCAAAGACAGTATGACAATAGTAATCTAATCCTCTTACTAAATTTGTATCTAATTCATATTCAATTTCTAAATCATCCAATAATTCGCATACTTTATTAAAATGTTCTTTAGCTGTTTCACTTAAATAATCAATTGTCTTTGGTGCATTTTTCATTGATGGATGATTACGGTCTACTTTACAGTCTAAAATACGTAAAGGGTTTGTTTCAAAACGATTTTTACAATCACTGCATAATTCATCTAAATATGGTGCAAAATGCTCTTTTAATGCATTACGATAAGCTTCTCTACTTTGTTCATCACCTAATGTATTAATATGTAATTTTACGCCTTTTAATCCTAATGCTTCAACTAAAGTAACTGCCATAGTCATACATTCTACATCTAAATATGGTGATTCATAACCGATCATCTCTACGCCAAATTGATGGAATTGACGTTGTCTACCATTTTGAGGACGTTCATATCTAAACATTGGTCCAATATAATATAATTTTGTTATTTTATCTGGGTTAGAAAACATTTTGTTTTCTACATATGCTCTAGCTACACCTGCTGTTCCTTCAGGTCTTAAAGTAATTGAGCGTCCTTTTTTATCATTGAACGTATACATTTCTTTACTAACAACATCAGTTGTATCACCAACTGCACGATTAAATAATTCAGTATGTTCAAAAATTGGTGTTCTTATTTCTTTAACATTATAGTTAGCACAAATTGTTCTAATTAATTGTTCTAACATCTGCCATTTTATTGTCTTATCAGGCAAAATATCTACTGTTCCTCGTGGTGCTTTATACATCATCGTTTTCCTCCTTTTAAATATAAAAACGTCCTTAAATAAGGACGTTATTCACGCGGTACCACCTTAATTCATGTTATCAAACATGCTCTTTTGTCTTAACGCGACATACGTTTACTCCTACTAATTTCAAAGTAACTCCTCCCAAGTGTCCCACAGCCTTCTTTTAAATACTTTCACCAACCGTATTTTCTCTAGAAAAAGACTTAGCTGTTTAATCTTGTTCATTGGATTAAGTTGATTATATATAATATTTTTTAAAATTGCAAGTTTATTTAATGTTTTAATGAATAACTCTTTTAACTTCAAAAATTCCTTGAATTTTAACAACATTATCCATTGCCTGTTGCAAACGATAAGCATCTTCAACTGATATCTTTAATTTAATAATTGCTTTCATATCAACAACATCAGCACGAATATTTAAGATATTTATTTTTAATTGACCTAATACCGTAATTACATCATTCAATAAATTAGTTCGATCCAAACCAGTAATCTCTAAATCAGCTTGAAATTTCATCGTTGAAATCGAAGCAAAATCCCAATACACATCAATTAAGCGAGCTTGAATTTCCGGTACTTTAATATTTGGACAATCTTTACGATGAACTTTGATTCCTTGTCCTTGAGAAACAAAACCTAATATTTCATCACCAGGAATCGGATTACAACATTTAGATAATTGTATTTTCAAGCCATCAATTCCCTTTACAACAACACCAGAATTACCTCTACTACTTTGTTTTTCATTAATTTGATTATTTCTTTGTAACATCTTTGAAAGATTATCAAAGAAACCTCTTTTTTTAGGAACAACACGGTCAATCAAAGTCATGATTGGTAAACTCTTTTTACCAATAAAATACAAAATATCATCAAAACTACGAGCTCCAAATGATCCTAAAAAACTTTTATAAGTATCAGGATCCATATATTTCTTTTCATCCAATTGACGTTTTCTAAGCTCTTCTCTTAAAATTTTACGACCATCTTCAATTAAGTCTTTTTTAGTTTCAGCTTCTTTTGACGCAATAAATTGTCTAATTTTATTACGAGCCCCAGCTGTACGAACAAATTTTAACCAGTCTTCACTTGGTCCTTGTGATTGTTTATTAGTTTTTATTTCAACTACATCACCAGTCTTTAATTTAGTATCGATTGGAACCATAACATTATTAACAATTGCTCCAACAGCTTTATGTCCAACTTCAGTATGAATTCGATAAGCAAAATCAATTGGTGTTGAACCATTAGGTAGTTCTACTATCTTACCTTGTGGGGTTAAAACATATACATTAGCTTCAAAAATATCTCTTTTTAATGAATCATAATATTCTTTGGCATCGCCATCTTTAATATCATCACTTAAAGAAATAAATTCTCTTAACCATTGTAATTTTTCACCAATTTCTTGTTGTTCTTTTTTAGATGAATAGCCTTTATTTTCTTTATAACGCCAATGAGCCGCAACCCCTAATTCAGCAAGTTCATCCATTTCTTCAGTTCTAATTTGAATTTCAAAAGTATTACCATCTTCACCGATTACTGAAGTATGCAATGATTGATACATATTTGGTTTAGGCATTGCAATATAATCTTTAAATCGTCCTGGAATTGGTCGATAATGATCATGAATTACCCCTAAAATACTATAACAATCCATCTTATCTTTAGTAATGATTCTTAATGCATATAAATCATATAATTCATCGAATCTTTTCTTTTTAACAAACATCTTTTTATAAATACTATAAATTGATTTTGCTCTTCCTAAAATTCGATATTCATAATTATTTTCATCAAGCATTTTCTTTACCTTTGCCATCATTTTAGCTACTGATTCTTTTCTTTCTTCTTGCTTAACTGCTAAAAGATTCGAAATTTCTTTAAATGCTACAGGATCTAAATAATATAAACTTAAATCCTCAAGTTCTGTTTTAATATCATTGATCCCTAAACGATGAGCAATCGGTGTATAAACTTCTAATGTTTCTCTTGCTATCCTTTTTTGTTTATGAGGAGGCATGTATTGTAAAGTTCGCATATTATGCAAACGATCAGCAAATTTAATCAAGATAACACGAATATCTTTAGCCATAGCGATATAGATCTTACGATGATTTTCCGCATAAACATCAGCTTCATCTTTAAAAGGCATTTTACCAATTTTAGTAACCCCTTCTACTAATGTCGTAATTTCTAAACCAAAACGCTCAACCATTTCGTCATGACTAACATTACAATCTTCCATAACATCATGAAGCAATCCGGCTGCAATTGTTGCTGGACCAGTTTGTAATGTTGCTAAAATATAAGCTACCCAAATTAAATGATTAGTATACGGTTCGCCGCTTTTTCTTTTTTGATCTTTATGTTTATCCATAATAAAATCATATGCTTGTTTAATTAAAGTTAGACTATCTTTATTAGTAATATACTTACCACACACATCTAAAATATCATCAATTGAAACAACATCATTAGCACCTTTATACTCTGCCATAAACAACACCCCCTAATCATTTTTATCACTACTTTTAATACTTTAACAATGAATAAACATTATATCCTTGTAATCTATCTCTTCCTTTTAAAGCCTCAAGTTCAATTAAAAAAGCAATTCCAATTACTTTACCGCCTAATCTTTCAACTAATTTAACTGTGGCCTCAACTGTTCCTCCAGTTGCTAGTAAATCATCAACAATAATTACATTTTGTCCTGGTTTAATACTATCTTTATGAATATGCACTTCATTTTTTCCATATTCTAAATCATATGATTCATTAATAGTTTCACGTGGTAATTTTCCAGGTTTTCTAACGGGAACAAATCCAGCATTAATATTGTAAGCAACCGGACAACCAAATAAAAAACCTCGTGCTTCCGGACCTGCTACAATATCAACCTTTGCCTCTAAGTTATTTGCCCATGAAACAAATTGGTCAATTGTTTCTTTAAATGCATCTTTATCTTGCATCAATGGTGTTACATCTCTAAAAATAATTCCTTCTTCAGGAAAATCCTTTATATCAGCTACATATTTAGTTAAATCCATGTTTAATTTTTCTCCTTTATTATGATATATAATTATATCATTTTTATTTTTTAAATAAAACTATTTAATTTCTTCAATAATAATATTAATCGATTCAACATTATTAAACACATTAATATTAAATTTACCAATTAAACTTATAGTTTTTGCATCTTTATATTGTTCATATAATTTTCCTTGATTAAAGTACAATGCTTGTACTTTTGCTTTAGGCAAATCAAGATCAAAACGTAAATGTTTACCATTAGATAATTGAATAACTTTATTTACTACTAAATCCTTAACATAAAAATACGTTTCTTCATTGCCATTACCTAATGGTTCAAGCAATTCTAATTGTTTTACACTATTTTTACTTATTTCATCACCAAAGACTTCAATTGCATCAATCAAAGGTGGTTGATAATTTTCTAATTTTTCATCTAAATATACTTTCAAACGCGATTTTAAATTTTCAACATTTTCTTTACTTACACTAAAACCTCCAGCTAGTTCATGCCCACCATAACTATCAAGAACATCTTCTACTTCTTTAAAAATATTATTTAAAGATAATCCTTCAATTGCCCTAGCACTTCCCTTATATATCTTTTTATTTTGATCAAAACTCATGACAAAACTTGGTCGATTATATTGACGTGTATATTTTCCAGCTACTAAACCAATTAATCCTTCATGAACTTCATTTTCATAACAATATAAAAACTTATCATTAGCATCTAATGAAGCTAACACTGTTTGATATTGTTGGTTCGTCATCGTTTGTCTTTTACTATTAATTTCAATAGCTTTGCTACTTACTGCTTGTAAAATGCCTGTTGAAGCATTTTGTAGAAAATATTTAACAAGATGATTAGGATTAACTATTTCACCAAGACGTCCAAATGAATTGATTTTAGGAGCAATGATAAAGCCGATACTTGTCACATTATATTTTTGATTATTTCCTAATAATAATTCTAATTGGGGGAATTTATTTTCTTTCATAAATTCAAGAGCTCTTTTAACTAACGAACGATTTTCATCAAGTAATGGCATCATATCCGATATTGTAGTAATCGCCGCTAAACAAAATAAATATTTATCGTGTTTGTTTAACAGGGCACTAGCTAATTTATAGGCAACAAAGCCACCTGAAATTGGTTTATATGGATAATCGGGAGAAATTGCTGTATGAATGATTGAAAAAGCATTTGGTAAATTATCATCATGACTATGATGATCCGTTACAATAACATCAATTCCTAGTTCATTAGCTAAATCAATTGCTTCATTAGCTTTAATTCCATTATCAACTGTAATAATCAAACTATATCCTTTAGCTGCCATCTGTTCAACACGCGTAACATTTAAGCCATAACCATCTTGTAAGCGACTAGGAATATGATAACCTACTTCCACCCCTAATTGTCTAAAAGCTTCAACTAAGATGGATGTTGCTAATATCCCATCACAATCATAATCGCCATAAATACATATTTTTTCATTGTTTTCAATTGCTTCATGAATTCTTTCTAATGTCATTTGAGCTTCTGAAAATAATGAAAAATCATGATAGATCAAACGATTTGAAAGTAATGAATCTACTTGGGGGTTACTATAGTTTTTATATGCAAAAATTTTAGCTAACAGTGAATTTATCTTATATTCTTGCATATAGTGTTTGTAGTCTAAATCATTTAAAATTTGCCACCTCATAAATACTCCTTTATTTTCAAATAAAAATAGTTGCTTAAGCAACTACTTTGAAATTAAATCAGAAAAATCATTGATACTCAATCGAGATGCTTCTTTAATAACTTGTAAACTTAAATAATCAAATATTTCTGAAAAATCAAGATTCATGATATCATCAATAATTTCACACATCGGAATAGCATCTCTTTGTTTCCATTTACGTTCAAATAAATAATTCTTTATTTGCTGTTCAGAAATATTATGAATATTTTGTTGTTTAAAATCACGGGCTTTTAATTTAATTAAAAAATTAAGATCGCGTTTATTAAATTTAAAATCATTTATCGATTCCATATTAGCCCTCCATTTCAAAATCACCTAAACATTATATGACAAATTTCATCAGAAAGGAAGTGCTTTATGAAAAGAAAACTAATAAATTCTTTTATTATTCTTTCAATTAGTTCAACTCTAGCTAAAATATTCAGTATTTTAAATAGAATTATTTTATCTCGTCAGTTAAGCAGCGAAGCAATGGCTCTATATATATTAGTTATGCCTACAGTATCTTTATGTATTACATTAGGACAATTAGGAATTCCTTCAGCTGTATTTAGATTAGTTGCCAATCCTAAATATAATAATAAAAAGATTATTATTTCAGCTTTTGCAATTTGTTTTTTTACTTGTGTAATTGTTTCTAGTTCTCTTTTATTTGCTTCTAAATTTATCAGTCATAATTTATTAAGGAATGAAAATGCATTTTATCCTTTATTATCATTAGTCTTATTTATTCCTTTAGTAGGAATTAGTGGAATTATCAAAAATTATTTTTTGGCTAAACAAAATGTTTTTTTAGTAGCTAAAGCTGGTTTTATTGAAGAAGTTGCACGTTTGGGTTTTAGTTATTTGATGATTAGACAGTTTTCATTTTTAACTGATCAGTATTTAGTTAGTTTTGCAACATTAGCAATGTCAGTAGGTGAGCTTTGTTCTATTATATATATGTTATTTCGTTTAGGTAATCATCAAATTGATAATTTTAAACGTTCTAAGATTTTTGATAATTTAGTGTTAAAGGATGTTTTAAATATTGCGATGCCTTTAACTGGTTCGAGGTTATATCATTGTTTAGTATCGTTTCTTGAACCGATTATTTTAGTTTATGTTTTAGTAAAGTTTAATTATAGTGAAAGTATGATTCATCAACAATATGCAATTATTAGTGGTTATGTTATTTCATTATTAGTAACCCCAACTTTTTTTAATAATGTTGTTTATCGCCTATTTTTACCGATCATTACTGATGATGTTGTTTATTGTAAAATAAAAAATGCTAGAAAACATATGTTATTTGCATTGTTTATTTGTTTATTGATTAGTGTTCCCTTTACTTTGATCTTTTATTTTTTCCCTGAGTTTTGTTTAAAGTTTTTATATAATACAACTGATGGTGCTAATTATCTTCGTTACATGGCTATTCCTTTTACTTTATTTTATTTACAAACGCCTCTTAGTGCTTTATTACAGGCATTAAATAAAAATAAGCTAATGTTTATCATTAGTATTATTGAATGTAGTTTAGAAATCGTTCTTATTTATGGATTAAGTCATTATATTGGGGTATTTAGTATTGCAATTAGTTTACTTGCTGGTTTGTTATCTACTTTATTAATTAGTGCAGCTGCATGTTATCGTTACTTATTTTTAAACAAACTAAAAACGTAAGAAAAATCTTACGCTTTAATCATTTAAATAATTTTTAATTCCTGCAAATACTTCATCACTAATAACATGTTCAATTTTACAGGCATCTGCTTCGGCGATTTCTTTAGATACATTAGTAATTTTCATTAAAAACTCAGTTAAAATACGATGTTTTTCATAAACATATTTTGCTTTTTGATTTCCTTTGTCAGTTAAATTTATATGTCCATTATCATCGATTACAATATAACCTTCTGCTTTTAAAATCCCAACTCCACGACTAACACTAGGTTTACTAAATCCTAAATGTTTAGCAACATCAATTGAACGAACGAATTCATTTTTATTTTTTAAAATTAAAATTGTTTCTAAATACATTTCTCCAGATTCTTGCATAATAAAAACCTCCATTATTAGTATAACAATAATTTAAAAAAAAGAAAACCAGAATACTCTGGTTTTTAAGCACTAGGAATAATAATTATAATGGCTAATTAGTATGTTTAAATATTCCTATTTTTTAAATAAATCGATAATTTGAAGGTTTTTTTGATTTATTTTGTTGAATATAAAATCAAAAGTTTTAGGTATGTTTGAAAGGATATTTTGATTTTATATAGTTATCATTCGCTAACCAAGTATATGTTAGCATATTCTAACATTTTAATCAAGTCTATTTTAATAATTGATAAAAACTTTTATCACCTAAATAAACAGCTTGTTTGTTTAATTCATCTTCAATTCTAAGTAATTGATTGTATTTAGCAATGCGATCTGTTCTTGAAGCTGAACCTGTTTTAATTTGGCCGGCATTTGTTGCTACTGCAATATCTGCGATCGTTGTGTCTTCGCTTTCTCCTGAGCGATGAGAAATAACTGCTGTGTAATTAGCTTTTTGCGCCATTTCGATAGCTTCTAATGTTTCTGTTAATGTTCCAATTTGATTGACTTTGATCAAGATAGAATTAGCAACACCTTTTTCAATTCCTTGTTTTAAACGTGATGTGTTAGTTACAAAGAAATCATCACCAACTAATTGAACTTTATTTCCTAATTTTTTAGTTAAATAATCCCAACCATCCCAGTCATCTTGATCTAGACCATCTTCAATTGAAATAATTGGGTATTTACTACATAATTCATCATAAAAATCAACTAATTCTTTAGATGTAAATTCCCTATTACCTTCTCCTGGTAAAACATATTTACCATCATGATAAAATTCACTACTTGCAACATCCATTGCTAGTTTTATATCTTTACCAGGTTTGTATCCGGCTTTTTCAATTGCTTCTAAAATTGTTTTAATTGCATCTTCATTTGAAGCAAGATTAGGTGCAAAACCACCTTCATCACCAACAGCAGTATTTAAACCTTTTGCTTTTAAAACTGATTTTAATGCATGGAATACTTCTGCTCCCATTCTAATTGCTTCTTTAAAGGTTGGTGCGCTAACAGGCATGATCATGAATTCTTGAAAATCAACATTGTTATCAGCATGGGCTCCACCATTAATAATATTCATCATTGGTGTTGGTAATATATGACTATTAGCACCACCAATATAACGATATAATGGCATATTTAAACTTTTAGCAGCACACTTAGCTACTGCCAAAGATACCCCTAAAATAGCATTAGCACCCAATTTACCTTTATTTTTTGTGCCATCTAGTTCAATCATTTTAGTATCGATTTGTCTTTGGGCAGTTATTTCCATATCTAATAATGCTGGTGCAATGATTTCATTTACATTATTTACAGCTTTACTAACTCCTAGGCCTAAATAACGATTTTTATCACCATCACGAAGCTCTACTGCTTCATAAATTCCTGTTGATGCCCCGCTAGGAACAATCGCTCTTGCAAATGCACCGCATTCACTACTTACTTCTACTTCAACTGTAGGATTTCCTCTTGAATCTAATACTTCTCGAGCATATATACTTTTAATTTTACTCATTAATTTTTCCTCCTTTTGATTTTTTAAATCAGGTGACTAAGCTGATTTAGAAAAAATCATTTATTCACACGAAGTTAGTTGTTTCTAACTAATTACAGGTTAGCATAATCTAACTTGTGTTTCAAGCAATTTACAAAAATATTTTTATTTTTTGATTTTTATAATAAAAAAATTGTCGATTTTCTTAGTTTTCTAGTTGAAGTTTCATTGACTTTGAAGCATCTTTATTCTATACTTTACTCAGGTGATTTTAGTTCGCCTTAAAATAGTGTGACTAGCTATTTATAATCGAAAACACGAAGGGAGTTAGAAAAAATGATTTATTCACACGAAGTAGAAGAAATGTGTTGTGTCAAACAAGGTGCTTCACATGGTTGTGCTCCAATTCCTGAAGAAGGAAAATGGGTATATTCTAGAGAAATTAAAGATATCTCTGGTTTAACACATGGTATTGGTTGGTGTGCTCCTCAACAAGGTGCTTGTAAATTAACATTAAATGTTAAAGAAGGTATCATTGAAGAAGCATTAATCGAAACTATTGGATGTTCAGGAATGACTCACTCTGCAGCTATGGCTTCAGAAGCATTAGTTGGTAAAACTTTATTAGAAGGTTTAAATACTGACTTAGTATGTGATGCTATCAATACTGCAATGAGAGAATTATTCTTACAAATTGTTTATGGACGTACTCAATCTGCATTCTCTGAAGGTGGTTTACCTATCGGTGCTGGATTAGAAGATTTAGGTAAAGGATTAAGAAGTATGACTGGTACTGCTTATTCTACTAAAGCTAAAGGTCCTCGTTACTTAGAATTAACTGAAGGATATATCAACAGAATCGCATTAGATGAAAATAATGAAATTATTGGTTATGAATTCACTAACTTAGGTAGAATGATGGATATGGTTAAAGCTGGAAAAGATGCTAATGAAGCAATCAAAGAAGCTACAGGAACTTATGGTAGATTCGATGATGCTGCTAAGTACATCGATCCAAGAAAGGAATAATAGGAGGGTACGAAAATGGCATTATTTGAAAGTTATGAAAGAAGAATTGATCAAATTAACGCTGCATTAGCTAAATTTGATATTAAATCAATCGAAGAAGCAAAAGCTATTTGCGATGAAAAAGGAATTGATGTATATAACATCGTAAAATCAACTCAACCAATCTGTTTTGAAAATGCTTGCTGGGCTTACACTGTAGGTGCTGCAATGGCAATCAAAAACGGAGATACTAAAGCTGTAGATGCTGCTAAAACAATTGGTGTTGGTTTACAATCATTCTGTATTCCAGGATCAGTTGCTGATGATCGTAAAGTTGGTTTAGGACATGGTAACTTAGGTTCTATGTTATTAGATGAAGGAACTGAATGTTTTGCTTTCTTAGCAGGACATGAATCTTTTGCTGCTGCTGAAGGAGCAATCAAAATTGCTGAAAAAGCTAACAAAGTTAGAACAAAACCATTAAGAGTTATCTTAAACGGTTTAGGTAAAGATGCTGCAAAAATCATCTCAAGAATTAACGGATTCACTTACGTGGAAACTCAATTCGATTATTTTACAGGTGAAGTAAAAGAATTATCAAGAACAGCTTACTCAAATGGTCCTCGTGCTAAAGTTAACTGCTATGGTGCTGATGACGTTAGAGAAGGTGTTGCAATCATGCATAAAGAAGGTGTAGACGTATCAATCACTGGTAACTCTACTAACCCAACTCGTTTCCAACATCCTGTTGCTGGAACATATAAAAAAGAATGTATTGAACAAGGTAAAAAATATTTCTCAGTTGCTTCAGGTGGAGGAACTGGACGTACTTTACATCCTGATAATATGGCTGCTGGTCCTGCTTCTTATGGTATGACTGATACTATGGGACGTATGCACAGTGATGCTCAATTCGCTGGTTCTTCATCAGTTCCTGCTCACGTAGAAATGATGGGATTAATCGGTATGGGTAACAACCCAATGGTTGGAGCAACTGTTGCTGTTGCTGTAGCAATCGAAGAAGCTTGTAAATAATTACAACTTTTAACTAAAACACGAAAAGTCTTGATTTCATCAGGACTTTTTTATTTTCTAGTATTTTTTGATTTCTTATTTTTCTAAAGAAATTTGTTGAGATTTTACGAGATTTCGACAGACTTTTTCAGTGACTATCGTATGACCAACAAGTATTCTCGATTTCTAATGGATTTATCGAATACTAATATACCTTTGTATAATATAACTACCAACAAATTGAATAAATTAAAAAAACAGCTAAAATTTAAAAGATGATTTTAGCCATTTCATTTTTTAATTCTTCAATTAATCTAAGCCCAGAATAAATGGCAAACAAAACCATATCAGCAAATGGAATATCATCTACTCTATCCAATATCATTTGAACTTCTTCAGAAATAAAAGGTACTCTAACATTATTTCTTTCAACTTTAACAGAGTTACATAATTCAGCATAATTTTTATCAATAATGTCATACTTTAACGCATATCTAAACATCAAATTATACATAGACTTCATTCTTGATTTTGTTGCATCTCCTACTTGGGCATTTTTAATTGTACTTTCTAAATGATTAGGTCTAATATCTTTAACCCTCATTTTATGAATTGGTTCTAAATGCTTAAATGCTGCATTATAAGTTCTAATCGAAGACTTATTAGCTACTAATGGTCTTCACTCCAACGTTCATGTAATTCTTCAAAAGTAATCGTATTAACTTTAATATCATATGGGTTCTCGTGATATTCAGTTAATGCTTTTAATGCTTCTTTTTTGTTGGATAATAACCTAATATAATTTTATTTCTTTTTATATTTAAATCCACTCTAACATATCCTTGTGTTAAGACAACCATATGCAGTTGTCTCCTATTACCTGATAACTTACTAATACTTCCATATCCGTTAGGCAATCTCATTTAAACCATCTCCTTTCAACAACATCATCATATACAAAAGCTGTAGAAAAGAGAAATGTGCGATTTTTCTATTCATACATTTGACAATTTATTCTGAGTACACATATCCTGTATATTCATATAATTTTTTTGGAGAAACATAATAAGAAAATTCATTGGAATTTTTATTTTTATATGCAACACCTATCGGCAACCATTTTTCTTGAATACCAATTCTTACAAAGTGTTTATCTTTTTTCATGATTTTAGCAACTATTGCGATAGGTACATTACCGCCTGAAAAAACTAAATAATTTTCATTCATATTCAACATCTCACCTATAAAGTTTATTTAATGCAATACTAATATTTAATCCTTTATCTACCATTTCCATTTCAAATATAGATAAAGTACCTACACATTTAATTAATTCCACTTTATCTATAGTTCTTATCTGTTCTAACAAAATAATTGAATCTTGTCTTAAGTAACCTCTTTTGTGAATCATCACATGAGTAGGTAACTTAGTTTTAGTATGAATATATGATGTCATTTATGCGATAATAGTCGTCGGACTATATATATTACCAACATCGTTTTGAATAATGAGAGCAGGTCTTATATTTCCTTGTTCACTACCAATAACAGGTTCTAGATCAACCAAAAATATATCTCCCCTTTAATATGTTTAATCATCTTACTCACCTCACTTTTTATGTAGAAAGATAATGATATTGCATTTTTGGATAATTTATGAATCACATAACAATATCATTATCTAAATCATTTTTAACAATGTAATACTGATAGACTGCTTTACGATTGCAACTCCACATCACTAATAAATACTTACAAAAAGCATAAATCAATGATATAGGATTCTCACCTATATAATTGTTTCTCGCTTCAATTACTCCTTTCTATCCGATGGTTTTATTGTCATGAGTTGATACAGTTTGGTATTTTTAGGAAACTTATTGATAAATGAAACAATAGATTGACCATATTTGATCAATCCAACCCTGCTTGAGCATTGGTGATATAAGATAACTGTTCTTCAGATATATTCAACAACTCTGCTAAACGTTCTCTATCCTGTTAAGCCTGATTCAACATCACAATAAACTCACTATTGGAAAGCATCATACTTGCTTGAACACTGTCTAATAAATATTCTACGTTTTGAGTAATTCCTGTTGGATAACCATCATGCTTTCTAAACTGTCTCCATGTAGAATTAAAGAAACTAGCACTATATTCATTTTCAAAAACGATATGAAACTCGTCAATGAAAATATGTGTACGTTTTCCTTGTTAACAGTTTTGATTAACTTAATTGATAATGGCATCAGTAATCACCAATAATCCCATTGTTTTAAGTTGTTTACCTAATGAATGAATATCATATGAAATGATACGATTATTAACATTGACATTTGTTTCATGAGCAAAGATATTTAACAATCCCTCAATAAACAATTCTAGTTTCAATTCAAGCTATCTGGCATCCGGTTCTTTTTGTTCAATTAATTTTTGTCTTAATGTGCCTAATGTTGACGTTGTGCTATTTTTTAATGCTTCATCATAAACTTCTCTTCATAGATGACATCAATGTTAATAATATCTTGTGCAGATTTAGACAACTCATTTTTTGTTTTTCTTTCTTTTTTAATCTTTCGTAGCTTTTTATTATATGATTCTGATTCCTTCTTTATCTTTGATTCAATATATGGCTTTAATGTCTCATAATAGATATTAGAATGTGAGTTGTGTTTTAGATAATAAAAAAGAATGAATGGCTGTCATAAAGATTTCTTCAGCATTCATTCCTTGATAAGTGATAAATCCTAATGCTACACAAGGTCCAGCACCTAAGATGCACAACCAACTTGTGAGTTACACACCTAAAGTATCTATTGTGAAAAAATAAATAATAACTGCAACGATGATTACAATTACAGAAAAAAGCATTGTCTCATGGTTAGACCAAAGAAAATGCTTTCTGTGTATTCTCGTATTTCTTTATTGATTTTGACTTCCATTTTTTCCTTCATAAATCTATAGAATTAAATTTACATCGTAATTTCATTATTTTGAAATTCATACGATCCCATCAAAAAATTAACACAAGTTTTTGTAGTATCAACAATTAGTTTAAAATGATGTTTAGATATTTTTGAAAAAAGTATATGTGTTTCTCCATCAACTCCGTGACTATCAGAATAAATATTCCTTATTTCATTTATATCAATAATAAGCTCGTTTAGTTTTGAACAAAACTTTCTTATTGCAGGTTGCTCTTTATATTGTACTGGATCGATGTTTAATAAAGATTTAACTTTGTTATATAAAGCATTAAATTTTTCATTTTTATTAACAGTAATTCCTTGAGATTTACAAATTTCAATAAAAACATTTTGCAAAATTGTTGAACTTAATGTTGTAACCAATCCATAATCGCTGTTGTCATATGCAGTTTCCATTTTTTCTATTAAAGAATATATCTTTGAACTAAATGATAAATGTGTATCAATATTTATTTTTTTAATTATCACTTCATAATCGTGTTTTAAAAAATGTACAATCAATGGACCAAGCGCCTTTGTGATTTCTGTTTTAGGAAGATAATACTGATTAAATTCAGCCTCCTCAGAATGATAAAAATATAGATATATATCACTAAAACTAACACAACTATCAAAAAAAGATAATTTACTTTTATCAAATTCAAAATCGTCTATTTTAGAAATACCTATTCGAATCCTATGGATTTCTTCAATAGATAACCACATGTTTTCATCGTAAGTCGCATCACTAGCATTGAGCAATTCTACCTTTAGTTCATTTGTTAATTCAGAAAGTGTCATAGTTTATCCTCCACTGCATTTTACATATATAAAATTATAACATCGATTGGTTAAATATTAAAGAATTTTACGTCCTATCATTTCTTCTAGAATTCTATCACTCATTTTCACTGTCTCTCAAGCACCAACATATTAAAAATTAATTTTCCTATATAACTCCAATCCATTGATACTGCACTTGCTTCTGTATTAATCATCGTTGATACAGTTGCAAAGGTTGAAAATTGTTTTTTTATGATTTTATTATTTGAAAAGTGATAACAATTCATCATTTACTTGTAATAGTAATTTATCTAGTGTTTTCAATCTATCATTAGTATTTTTTATTTCCAAAGGACAAATTCGATTTGACCCAAGTTTTGAATTAACCAATGAAATAATTTTTTCACGTTGTTTAACATTATTAAATACACAGCAAATTGAATCAGTAGATTCGCTAAAAATAGAATTTACTATAATATATTTTAATGCAGTATCATTAGTTGCAAAAAAATTAACTTTATTAAATTCATCTTCATGTCCGTAAAATGTATCCTATTGAGATAAATGATGAATATCCCTTGCCTGATTTTCTATTCCATTTAAAACTTTACTATAATTAGATGAATTAATGTTTTTAGGAGCCTTTACACCTTCAACGTTTCCAAAAACCATTACAGCATAAACGATTAAATTTTCGCATATTAGAAGATTTTCAATGTATCAATTGAAGAAATAGTACCACTTTAATTGTGATTGAATAACATTTAATTCATCTTCCAATCGACTTTTCTTATTCAATTTTATTTGTTTTTGTTATTCCAATCTTTGTATTTCTCTATTGATTTTCTTAATCAAAATCACTAATTCATTCCTTAATTTTTACATAAAAAAACAATATAAAATGAGTTTATATTGTCTTAAAAAAATAATATTCCTTCGTGAATTTTAAGATAAATCTAAAAGTTTATTTTTTTGTGATTCAGTTAATATAGAGTTTAAAACAATTTCTTTTTTCTCTTTAAGAAATTTATTAGCTAAATTCTCATAAAATGCATTGAGTAAAACGTATTTATGACTTTTTAATTCTATCTTTCCTAATTCATTAACTTCAAACTCTACAAATCTATATTGATCTATTCCTGACTTTAAAGCCAAATCAACAAGTACTCGTTTTAATTTATTTGGAGGAGTTTCAAATGTTATTTGTTTTAAATACTTGCTTAATAAAATTTCATAATCAAGAACTGTAATCAATGCAATATATTTTGAATCATTAAGCATATTTACATATAATTTTTCCATTTATAAACCCTCCATTTCAAAATAATAGTTAAAATATTCTATAATATTCATTAATTAAATTCAAGCCTTTTTCTAAAAGTTCTCTGGCTTTTTCGATGTTTTCAATCATTGCTGTATCATAGTCATCAGCTGACCAATGAGAGTACGGATGTCTTACTCGATTATAATTTGTATAAAAATCATTCAAAAATTCAAGTTGTTTTTTAGTAAGTTTATCTTTAGAAGAACTATTACATTCATATCTACCATTAGAAGTTTTATCAAAATATGCAAAATTATTCGTACCATTATCACGAACAGTATCTAATCCCATTTTATCTTTTAATATCTTGTGAAGATAAAATTCATATGCCCGAAAAATAGGTGTTACCAAGCAAGTATAATCTGGCATATAGCCTGTTAACATCATATTATAAGTTGCTGACAATAAGTTGTAATAATTTTTATCATTGTAACTACCACTGTAGTTTGGCAATAACGTTTCAAAATATACTTCGACTTTTTCCTTTGGAATAGTTAAAGCATGATATGAGTTTAAAGTTTCTACAACACTTTGATCATTTGATAAAAATTCAATTGCAGTTGCAATTACTTTTTGAAATAATACAGATTGTTTACCTTGAACATAAGATTTACTATTATTGTATAAATTAATAGTAACCCTATTCTTTGAATCAGTAATAACCAATTGTTTTCTTGTATCATGAATCTCTTTTCTTTGAATTTTAATGATTTCATTTTGATTTTCCAAAGAATTTCTATTTTCTTCATTTATATAATCTATGATTGCGTTCCACGCATCAACAGAATATCCTACAAAATATACTGAACCATCTCTATATGTTTTATGACCTTTTGCTAATAAAGAACTCTTTGCTAGGGCATCTGCTTCCTCATTATAAGAAATCCCTGAATGTGCAGGAACTTTTACAAATTCAATATCAATTTGTTTCATTTTTTCCTGCATAAATTCTACATAACTCTGAGTAAGTTTTTTATTCGCTTTCCATTGTTTGGTTGCCCACATTTCAATACCACTGTAATCATAATAAATGGTAATTTTAGATTTTTTGCTACTTACCGCAACTTCTACAGCCTCTTTTACTCCTTCAAGTTCCGCTGCAACATTTCCTAATGCTATTAAATCTTCACTGAATTGTTTTCCAAAAGATTTATATGACGTGTACTTATCTCCACCCTTACTAATAATGATAGTACCAAATCCAGCTTTTTCTGCTTCTGGATTATAACTTCCATCAACAAATGCAACAATTTCATCTTCAGATAAATTTGCGATTTTTTCATCAATTTTGCTATTCAAATTTTCAGAGATTGTATCCACTTTTTTATTGCCACTTACTTGCTCGATAGAGTTTGAAATAAATAGTTCAGCCTCTTGTAAAGTTTCAAATGATTTATAAATTGCACCTGAATATCCATTTACCTGTTCCTTTACTTCATCCCATGTTCGATATATGCCTGGAATACGTCCTGCTTTTACCGCATAATATTTTTTTGCCATTTGATTTCTCCTTCCAAACTTATTTCATAAGAGAGAATTCTTATGTTTCATATAAAATTCATTATATCACATTAAATAAAATGTTTCATCAATAACATTATCTATGCGTTAAATAAGAAACATTTAATTTATATTCCTCATTAAATATATACAAATAAAAATTATATTTTTCTTGTTTTATCATAAAAAAATTCACATTATTCTGTTTCACGATATGCATAAACTTATCATTATTTATCAAAATTCCTTTATCCTGATCCAATATTAAAAACGCATATTTTATAATTTTTTCTTCGAAAATATAAGCATACACTGAAACCTATTAATAATCTTTTTTATTATTAGACAAGTAAAAGTTATTGCTCTCATTATTCTCTTTTTTTAACTTTCTCTAAGACATCAAATTCTATTGAAACATGATTTGATTCATCTAAAATAATTTCTTGATTTTGATACTTTACTTTCATTTTTCTAATATCTTCTTGTTCATTTACTACATCAATTTCTTCTTGATACAGTAATGTTTCAGTAACTTCCACTTTATATTTTGCCATTATGCTCGCCTTTACTTTCAGAGTTCATGAAAAAATCAGTATTTTGTTCTAATTTTTCATACTGATTCTTGAGATTAATTAAGTTCTTTTAGATGTAAATTTATAACCACTAATTCATCTTCCAATTGACTTCGTTTATATAGTTTTAATTGTTTTTGTTCCCTAGTTTTTGTATTTATTTTATGATTTTTTTATCAAATGCACCACATCTTTCAAACTTTTTTAATCTAAAATATAAAAAAGCAATTCAATTTTTATCTTGAATCACTTTTCATTTTAATAATCATTTGTAGTACCTAATCTATTTTGATAATCTTCTAATTCATGAAATATTCTAAAAATTGTTATCTCTTTATTTGCACTATCAACAAAATAAACAAAGATATAATGACAAATTATTAGCTTTCTATATTCATATTGATGGCGTTTTAAAATAACTGGATGAGATTTAGAATGTAATCTTATCCTTTCCAAATTTTCATCAATATCATGTTTTAATTTTATAAGAATAAATGGATTTTTATATCCAGAGAGATAAGATAATATTTTATCCAAATCATCAATTGCTGAATCCGTATAAAGTATTCTATAATTCAAATCCATACTTTTTACTAAACATTCCCCATACTTCTTCTTCAGTATGAGTTCTTCCTTCTTCGTAATCTTTTTCTGCTTCTTTTAACTTATCTTCGATTGTTTCAGGGAGAATAACATTTTTTTTATCAACTGATTCAATATTTTTAATTGGTTTCATAACAATCAATCCTCCTTATTCATAGTATAGCATTTATTAAAACAAATATAAATTATCTTCAAATAATTACAACTCTTATTTATGAAAAAAATCGCCAAAAATACTTTCGTATACTTTTATAATTTTTAACCCATTGATCATCATTTCTTAATAGTTTAATGTTTAAGATGGCACTTTTTCTTGACATAGTACCAAATCGACTAGATATATTGTCGCCTTTACAAAAAAGAATCAGTTCATATAAACTGATTCTATCTTACTTTTAATTTTGTATTTGATTTTACAAATCTGCAATCTGAAATAATAACAACTTCACCACAAATCATATATCCAAAATCAATTCTCTTGATAATAAAGTGTCGAGCATTATCATCATCTGCTATCATTGCATACATTCTTGGATTGAATTTCAAATGACCAATAACTGTTTTCATTTGTTTCGAAAGTTTTATTTTGTTTTCTTTTAAAAATAAGTAGACACTCTCATCAATAACAACCTTCACACTATAACCCTTCTCTGTCTAGAAGTTCAAAAAATTCGTCATCTGAATATGCTTTTACTTTTCCTTCTTTAATAAGATGGGCTTTTTTCTTTACAGCATTTTCAAAGCTATACATTTCTTTTTCAACTTCATCATTATATATATCTATAATAAGTTGTAAAGTTTTTGTAGGAATTAGTGATACACCATCTAAGCTAGGGAAATCATTGATATTAATCTTATCCATATTCATGCCTCCTTTTTATTATTATATTATACACCAATTTATAATTAATGTCATTAGAGTATATTTTATCTTTCTATTATTGGTGAAACATGATTTTTTCTTCAAGAGCTTCATCATCAAACATTAAGGATTTCTCATTATCTTTTCATTCAATAACAAATTTTTTATGAAAAAAATTTTTAAAGTAAAAACAAGGATATTTATTTAATCTGCCATATGTTTTATCTTGTATCATGGTAATTCTCTTGCCTCCACTCTATTTATGAATTTTAAATCATAAGCATAAATATCTTTTTCTATTTTTCTTGGAGTTAAAGAAAAATAATCTGTAGTTATTTGATTATTATATTGACATTTTGAATATAAAATTCCGTTTGATTGATTTTCATATAAACTCATCATAAAACTTGTCTGTTGCTATTTGTAACATACTGTTTTCGTCTCAATAAATATTCTATAAAAATCGTTAAATTTAAACAATATATTTGTATACATTCGTAATCTTTTTTATTAAAACTTACTAAAATGTGATAAAATTCTGTGGATTGCTTACACGTTACACACAAATCTTAATAATTATTTTGTATAAAGATTTTTTGAGATTTGTTAGAACTTATTAAAACTTAAATAGACTTATAATTTCATTTAGAAAATAGACAAACCGTTTCTATCGAAGAAGCTTGTAAATAATTAATACAAATTACAGAAACTAAAAAGTTCTGATTTTATCAGAACTTTTTATTAATATTTTCAAATCTGATGAAGGCTTATCTCTCCATTAGATTTTATAGCATTAATATTATATGATTTCGAATAAATTAGTTTTTCATAATTTTTATGATTATAAAAAACTACATTTTATTCAATTATAATTACTTACATTTCTTCACTAACAATTCCTACCAATGAATCAATTGTTTGCATTTCCATTTGAGTAAGCATAAATTCATTTTCAATTTGATTATTTTTTTGTAAATAATATTGATCCATAATTTCTTTAGTTGTTTTATTATATAAAAGTTCAAGATTGATCATGTCTTCAAATTCATGTAATTTATCAAAAGATATTGATCTTGTTTGATAAAGTTCTATTCCTTTTTGTAACCTTTTTAATCCATCCATTACTCTTTCTTGATTGCAGGCAATATTCATTCTTATAAATGAACGACCATTTTTTCCATATTCTAAACCATCAGATAAATATAGACCTGTTTTTTCTCTTATATATTGAACTAGTTCAACACTGTTTTGAGATATTTTCGAACAATCAATCCATAATAAATATGTTGCTTCACTTGGAATAACATATAACTCTGGAATATATTTTTGAAGATAGTCAACAACTATTTTTTTATTAGTATCAATGTATTTTCTTAGTTCATCTAACCATGCTTTACCATGATTAAAAGCAGCTATCGTTGCGTAAATGGCAAAACTATTAGGCTCTGCAATTTCATCAGTGTTAATTGCCCGATTTACTTTTTGATACAATACAGGATTAGCAACACTGATACAAGCTACTTGTAATCCTGCTAAATTAAAAGCTTTCGTTGGAGATATACAAGTAATGCTCAAATCTCTATTTGTTTGATTAATACTAGCAAAAGGAATGTATTCTTTATCTAGAGCAGTTATATCACAATGAATTTCATCACTAACTACGAGCACGTGATGTTTTTTACAAAGTTCACCGATTCTTTTTAATGTATCATAATCCCAAATTTTTCCAATTGGATTATGTGGATTGCATAAAATCATCATTGTTGTTTGGGGTAAAGATAGTTTTTGTTCTAAATCATCAAAGTCAATATGGTATTCTTTACCATCATAAATAAGATCACTTGATAAAACATTTCTTCCATTATTTAAAATAGAATTATAAAAAATATTATAGACTGGTGCTTGAATCAAAATATTTTCCCCAACAGTTGTTAGCTTTCTTACAATAGAAGAAATTGCTGGTACAACCCCTGTACAAAACATTAACCAATTTTTTTCTAACTTAAAATGATGATATTTTAACCACCAGTTTTGAATACTTTGATAAAATTCATCACTGACAACATTATATCCAAAAATACCATGCTCTACTCTTTTTAATAATGCATTTTTAATTTCCGGAGCTACTTCAAAATCCATATCAGCTACCCACATTGGTAGTTCATGATCTTTAACATCCCATTTTAAAGAATTTGTATTATATCTATTTGTCATCTTTGAAAAATCGTATTTCATTTTTTTGCCTCCTAATTGCATATACAAGATGCCTTTTCTTGTTTTTGAATATGAGAAATAGTTGTAATAATTTTTGTATCATGAGGATTAATTTTTTTATCATCTAAAATGATTTCACCAATACTTTGTGCCTGAATTATTCCAGAACTAGGATTTACGATACTATCAATATGACTATTTATTTCAACATCAACTGTTGAATATTCAAATGCAAGAGTTGTATTAATTAATTTACAGTTGATCATTTTTAAATTATCAATATAACATAATCCTTGTAAGCTCTCGATTACACAATTAATAAAAGTAATATTTTTACTATTCCATGCTAGATATTCACCAATAATCGTTGAATCATAAACAACTACATTTTCACAATTCCAAAAAGCATCTTTAGAAATTAATTTAGAATTATATACTTCAATATTCTTACTACCATCAAAACAATAATTTCCAGTTAAATTCAAATCACGTATAACAATATTTTCACTATTCATTCCAAAATAATCACCACGAGCACTAACATGTTTTAATTCAATATCATGACAATTCCATAATGTTTCATTTGCTAAAGGTAAATCAACATGATCAAGTATTATATGCGATGCTTTTCTAAATGTCTTTGGTGCTTCAATAATACTATTTTGAATACAAATATTATTTGTATACCAAATACCAGAGCGTGCTGTTTCTAGTAATGTTGAATTTTTCATTTTAACATTTTGACAATACCATAATGGATATTTCCATTTAAAAATACTATGATTAATTTCAATATCTTTACTTTCTTTTAAAGGCGATTCACCATCTGCAAAAATAGAATCTTCAACTTTAATTTTATTACTTTGAAATAACGCCCTTTCACCACTTAAATATTTTTGTTTCACTACTTCCATTTTAATCCCCCTTATTTTTAACTATCTAACTTAAATCTTTTTTCCTAATTCATACGCTTCTTGTAATTTATCATTATGTTCTTTAATTGCCCCATATTGATCAATCCCTAAACCTTTTATTACACCTTTGAGTTTACATTTATCAAAGCATTGAATCCATCCTTGTAATCCAGCAATAGCAACATCGATTGCATCTTCATTTTCATCAGCACACGTTGCTAATAAATAAATATCTCTAAACTGATAATCTTGAATAAACAAAGGATTAGTGCGATCTAATAATGTTTTCATCTGACCACACATTTCATAAAAGTAAATTGGTGTTGCAAAAACTACCACATCTGCATTTTTGATACTTTCAATAATTTTGTTTGCATCATCTTTTATTACACATGGCTTATTATTTTGACAAACTAAACATCCTTTACAAAAATTAATATTTTTGTTTGTTAATGATATTTCTTCAACATCGTGTCCACTTTCTCTAGCTCCATTTGCAAAATAAGTTGCTAATGTATTTGAATTTCCATGAATACGTGGACTTGTAGAAATTATAATAACTTTTTTAGCATTCATTTTCTGATTCCTCTTTTTTTAACATATATACTAAATAATCTAAATAATCTATTTTCTTTTGTTCTTGATGAACTGTTTTTAATAACTTACAGCGGTGAAGTTTTAAAAATTGATACATTTCTTTTCGCTTTTTTTCTTGGAAATAATGCATAAAGTCCTTAATTTGTTCTTGAGTACATCCAATATCTATTAGATTGGTTTCAACATCATTTGTTGATAAGTAACTATACATTCTCTTACCTCCTTACTAACATTCTAAGATGTTAATATATGAATATCAAATACCTATATTTCATAGTTATATATGCTTTTTAAGCATATTTATTATAAATAAAAACTTTTCCCATTATTGAGAAAAGTTTTATTTAACATTATTAGAAAGTTCTTCAACAGTTTCTTTGATAGTATCTAAAAAATAACTAGAGGCTTGTGTTAGAATATGATATTTTTTCCAAATAAAATAATAAGGAACTTTTAAGGTAGGAGATAATGGTCTAAAACACAGTTTAGATTCTCCGGTTGTGTTAATCAGTTTATCAAAACAAATAGCATAACCTAAACCATCTTCAACCATTAAAGAAGCATTATATAAAAGACTATATGAAGATACAATGTCTAAATGATCTAAATCATTACCAAACCATTCCATTAATTCTGTAATCTGACGAGTTTCTTTAGAAATAATCAATGGCTTTTCTTTAATATCCTCTAAAGTAATATATTCTTTTAATGATAATGGATCGTTTTTGGGCATTAAAATTCCCCATTGATGACTTAAAGGTAAAGCTAAATGATTATATTTTGATAATTTAGGATGATAAGTAATTAAACCAAAGTCGATTAATCCATTATCAAGCTTTTCTATAATATCAGGAGCATTTCCACTATGAAGATGAAATTTTATTTGTGGATATTGTTTTTGGATTTTTTTAATTGATTTAGTAATAACTTTTAAAGTATGTGATTCTCCTGCACCAATATACACTTCTCCATTTATAATCGAATTTGATGACATAATTTCAGTAGTTGTTTTGTCTACAAGATCAACAATTTCTTTAGCCCGTTGACGAAGAAGCATACCTTCTTTTGTTAAAGTTATTTTTTTATTACTTCTAATAAATAGCTGTTTACCAAGTTCATCTTCTAATTCTTTAATTTGTCTAGAAAGTGTTGGTTGAGTAATATGTAAACTTTCAGCAGCATCAGAAATTGTTCCTTCTCTTGCAATAGCTAGAAAATATTGCAACACTCTAAATTCCATAATCATCAATCCTTTCTATATTAATCTTATCATACAATTACATTCAGCTTAAATATCATTTATATAATATAGTAAAAAACGCTATAATCAAAATAACAAAAATATTTAAAGCTATCTATTATTTGCATATTTCATATCTTTTCACCAAAAGTATTTTGCAGTTCTTTTAATAATAATGATGCAATCGGACTAAAAACTTGATGCTTTTTCCAAACAATATACATTGGTGATTCTAAAGCCGGTTCTAGTGGACGAAAACATAAATCACTATCTTCTCCAGTATAAATTAAATGGTTAAAAGTAAGAACATAACCCATTTTTTCTCTAACCATAATCGAGGCATTATATGCTAGATCATAAGTTGCAATAATATTAAGTTTATCTTGCATATCTCCTAACCATTTTGGTAAATCAGCTTGAAGAGACTGACGCGAACAAATCAGTGGAACATCTAGTAAATCTTCTAACTTAATTTTTTCTTTTTTAGCTAAGGGCATATCTTTTCTAGCGATAATTCCCCATTTATTGGAAGCTGGCATTTTTAAAAAGTTATATTTTGATGAATCAACATCTTGAACAATAATTGCAAAATCTAATAATCCACTATCTAAGCGTTCATCTACAGCATCAGTAGCACTACTATAAAGATGAAAACGAATATTTGGATAATTAGATTGTAATTTTTTAAGAACTTGTATGAAAGATTGTAAATCTCGAGATTCAGCACATCCAAGATGAATATCACCACCATTAATTTCATCTAATGCTTTAAATTCATCAGATGTTTTATCAACTAATTCCAAAATTTCTTCAGCTCTTTTTTTTAATAACATTCCCTCTTCTGTTAATTTAATAAAATAATTACTACGAACAAAAAGTTTTTTACCTAATTCTTGTTCCAATTCTTTAAGTTGTTTAGATAATGTTGGTTGTGAAATATGTAAATGCTTAGCTGCTTTAGTGATATTTTTTTCTCTTGCAACTTCTAAAAAATATCTTAAAACTCTAATTTCCATAACGATCCCTCCGCTATTATTTTATCATAACTAATTATTCTAATTATGAATAATTAGTTATAGAAATTAAATATTTTACATATCTAATTTTGATTTATATAATGAAATTAGCGGAGGTGGCTAAATGTTAAATATTCATCAAGATAAAATATTTATTCGAAATTTAAAAACTAATTATAAAAAATCAGGTGATAACTTATGAAATATATAACTTTAAATAATGGGATAAAAATGCCAATGGTTGGTCTAGGTACATGGAAACTTCGTGGAAACTCAGGAAAAGAAAGTATTATTGAGGCTTTACAAATTGGTTATCGTTTAATTGATACTGCGCAGATGTATGGAAATGAAGAAATTGTTGGTGAGGCAATTAAAGAAAGTAAAATTAATCGAGAAGATATTTTTATAACAACAAAATTAGATCAATCATCAGCAGGTTATCAAGAAGCTAAAAAAGGGATTGAAAGATCTTTAAAAGCCCTGCAAACTGATTATATTGATTTATTGTTGATTCATGAACCTTATCAAAAAGCTTTAGCTATGTATGAAGCAATGAAAGAAGCTTATCAGTTGAAAAAAGTAAGAGCTATTGGTATTTCTAATTTTCATGGTAAAAACTATGATAAATTTATTCAAACATGTGGGATAAAACCAGCTGTTAATCAAATTGAATCACATGTTTATTATTCTCAACTTTCATTTAAACAAACATTAGATAAAGATGGGGTGCAAATGGAATCATGGGCTTCTTTTACAGAGGGTAGAAAAGATATTTTTCATGATCCAATTTTAATTCAAATTGCACATAAATATCATAAAACTACAGCTCAAATTGCTCTAGCTTTTCTTGTTCAAAATGGAATTATTGTTATTCCTAAGACTGTTCATAAAGAAAGAATGATTGAAAATATGAATATTTTTGATTTTGTTTTATCAAAAGAAGATATGAATTTAATAAAAACATTGGATCAAAAACATTCTTTATTTAATTGGAATGATTAAATGATTTTAAGGAGGCAACATAATGGAAAAAGAATTAAATTTAGTTAGTGAATGGGATAAAACATTTAAAAAAAGTGATAAAGTGAATCATAAAAAAATAACATTTCATAATCGCTATGGAATAACTTTAGTAGCTGATATGTATGTACCTAAGTATGCTGAAGGTAAATTACCGGCAATAGCAATATGTGGTCCATTTGGAGCGGTTAAGGAACAAGCTAGTGGACTTTACGGCCAAATAATGGCTGAAAGAGGATTTTTAACAATCGCTTTTGATCCATCATTTACAGGAGAATCGACTGGAATGCCAAGGTATATGGCTTCACCAGATATTAATACCGAAGATTTTCAAGCAGCTGTTGATTTTTTATCAGTTCAAGATAATGTTGATCATGAAAAAATAGGAATTATTGGTATCTGTGGTTGGGGTGGTATGGCTTTAAATGTAGCTGCACTAGATACAAGAATTAAAGCAACAATAACTTCTACAATGTATGATATGTCAAGAGTTAATGCTAATGGTTATTTTGATAATGAAGATAATGAAGAAGCAAGATATCAAAATAAAAAAGTATTAAATAAGCAAAGAACTATCGATTATCAAAATCAAAGCTATCAACGAGCTGGTGGAGTCGTTGATCCATTACCTGAAGATGCTCCATTTTATGTAAAAGATTATCATGATTATTATAAAACTGCTAGAGGATATCATCCTAGATCATTAAATTCTAATGAGGGATGGAATAAAATAGGCTGTATGTCATTTATAAATCAGCCAATTCTTGCTTATAGTCATGAAATAAGAAGTGCAGTTTTAATGATCCATGGTCAAGATGCGCATTCTTGTTATTTTAGTAAAGATGCTTTTCAACGATTAACAGGAAATAATAAAGAATTAATGTTAATTCCTAATGCTGTTCATACTGATTTATATGATAATCTAGAAGTAATTCCATTTGATAAAATGTCGGAATTTTTTAAAACTTATTTAAAATAATTAACGATATATAATAAAAGCTGTGTAAGTTAATGAACATTACTACACAGCTTTATTTTAATCATATTAATACTAATACAAAAATAAAAACAATCTAAGATACGTATAATTAATCTTTTTATTATTTATTCATTTTCATAGCTTTTTGTTTATTTAATAAAAATGGTCTTAAATATACTAATGTAGAAGTCATAGGTAAAACATTTTTACCTAGATGAATATTATATTCATTAATAATATATTCTCTTCTAGCTTGAAATCTTTTCCATAATTGAGGGTATTTTTCAGCAAGTTCTTTTTGTAATGTTTCGTCAGCTAATAAAACTGTACTTTCAACACTTGTTCCTGGATATCCTGGAATTGAAGGAATAATGTCTGTTTGAAAAATCATTCCACTTTTAATCAATTCTTTAGAACCTTGATAAACTGGTGAACACAACCATTCTTCTTCACTAGTTAAATGCCCTGGGTTTAAAGACCAATGATATTTATCTTTTGGTAGAACTTTTTCAATTAATTGATACAATTCATCACCAGTTTGACATTTATCAATATTTTCAAGCCAAGTTACAATAGCATAATAATATGGTTTAACAACAGCTTCTAAATAATCTTGGTTATCTTCAGGTAATTCAGTTTCATCGTAAACAACTATCCCACTACGACTACTTGCTCCGCCACGATAACCAACTGTTAAAGACATTGGATCACCTAAATTTATTTCTTGATCACGTGGATATAAATAAGCATTTTTAAAACGATCGCGACTAGCTGCAATTGTAACGATTGAATTTCTTTGTCCTTGTGCATTTAAAATATTACCTATTTCCATTTCTGTTTTTCCAACTTCTAAAGCATTCATAGCTTTCAACATGCAATCAGAAGCTAATGATGAAAAACATTCATAATGGGCTATTTCATTAGCATTATTAGTAGCTCTTGCACCATTAGAACCTATATATATGTCAGTAGCATTTACAAGATGATCAGTTACTTTTTTTAGTGATTCAACAATATAATAAGGAACATCAAATAATGTTTGATTATTTTGTAATTGACTAGTAAATAGTTTCCAACCAACAATACCTACATAACTATCTTTTTTGATTTTTGCTTCTTTAAATAGTTGTTCTAAGTTTTTTTCATTATCCATTGGTTGATTTGGTAATGAAAAAAAAGGTGTGTGTAAAGCATGAACTGGTATTCTTGAATATTTTGCTTTATTAAGATTTTCATTTCCTAATAATAAATAAGCTTCACCAGTTTGATGTAATACGAGTATTGCTTCTTCAAATCTTGGTAAAAAACCTACAAGATATTCGAAATTTGATCCGTGTTCTAAATCACCATAAACAATGATTGAGTCTAATTGTTTTTCTTTCATTTTGTTTATGATTTTGTTTTTTCGATTGTTTATTGTTTCATTTGTTAATTCAATTGTTTCTAGTGCACAATCTAATTGTGGTTGTTTTATTTGGGTATAGATAACTTCTCTTCTATTCATTTTTTTCTCCTTAAATAGTTTTCATTATTTATTTTATAATGTTTAACTATAGATATCCATTAAAAAAATAAAAGATGTTGAAACATCTTTTATTGGTATATTAAAATATCTATAGCTTCAAATGTAGCTATAAAATATAAAGGGGAT
>ERZ791922.100-NODE-100-length-75552-cov-4.072930_pt1 | contig 75552 bp, 52 predicted proteins | sample MGYA00510134_ERZ791922 | MGnify/ENA primary metagenome ERZ791922 (study PRJEB30046, sample SAMN00792101) | human gut metagenome | study: EMG produced TPA metagenomics assembly of the A metagenome-wide association study of gut microbiota in type 2... | reverse complement strand
AATGTTGGAGTAGTGAATTAATTTATTCACATACCCCAACATTTATTATAGAGCCATTTAAAATTGCGGAATTTAACTAAAGTATTTACAATATGGTATATGGGTTAGGGGATTGAATGTTGAATTCAATCCCCTATTTTCATAATAAGGAACTAGCAAAATAGGTGGATATCTATTATATAAATTAAGAAAAGGAAGATATTATAATATAGATCACTAACATAAGGTAGAATTAAACGCTATTGTTTGACTTATTGTCAACACTCTCTTTTAAACAAAATTCCCTTGGAGTCATGCCAGTCTTTTTATTAAATTGGCGGTAAAAATGAACTAGGCTATTATAACCACAGATTTCTGCTATTTGTTCTATTTTAAGGTTTGAATTCAAAATCATGCTTTTTGCATATTCTATTCTCATATTAATCAGATCTGACTTGAAAGAGACTCCAAAAAAGGAGGTATACAGATGTTGAAAATAGGAAGAACTGATACCAATGGATGAGGAAATATCTTCGGGAGTGAATTGTTTATATGGTTCGTATTGTATTTCCAGGCGCAGACGTTGAAGTTTAGAATAGTAAGGACTGTATTGGCAGAAACGTTCGCTTTCCTGATCTGCAAAGATGATATTGTTGATCAGAACATGCATTAACATATTGATATTATCGCTTCTATGCTGTTCTGTTGAATAGTTTTTCTCCCATATGATTTGTTGTATGTAGAAAGAGAAGGAAGTCATATTTCCAAGAGGAATGGGTTTATGGAAGGGAAGGGAAGCATTATGTAAAAAATCGTGATCTGAGCAGTCAAAGTGCATCCAGTCATTTATATATTCACCTCCAAGACTTTGGTACTGGTAGGGAGTATTTCGGTCTATGAGCAGGGCACAGTGAGGTTGCACAGTGAATTCTATATCAGCAATTCTGAACTTGGCATGACTTTTGATAATTAGAAGAAGATAGTGATTAAGTCCTTTGGGCCTAGACATAAAAAAGGTTTCGGGATGTCTCGAATTACATCCGCCTAGTGTAACAGTAAACATATTGACCTCCATATCTTAGCAGAAAAAGTTAGTAAATAATATTATAGGATATTAAAAAGCACGTGTCAATTTAATATACTTGTAATGGGGATATAACCCTAGGATATTTATTTAAGTTACATAATAAGCAGAACGATAAGGATCGGAGGTAATAAGAATGGACGATTTAAAATGGGCTAAGAATGTCTCAGAGAAAATAAAGAAAAAAGTTGCGGTTGTGGCAGAGCGGAATAAACATAAAATCCCGTACACCACACAGGATAAAATCTTTGATGACATGTCTGAAAAAAACATATGTTGGTGGACCAATGGATTCTGGGGTGGCATAATGTGGCAATTATATCATGCTACGAAAAATGATATGTACCGTCAGATTGCTGAGGAAAATGAGATTAAGTTAGATCAAAACTTAATGAAAGCACGTGGACTAGATCATGATAATGGTTTCAAATGGCTTCCTACTGCGGTTGCAAATTATAAAGTTACAGGCAATCAAGAATCTAGGAATAGAGGACTTTTGGCAGCTAACAATCTGGCTGGTAGATATAATCCTGTTGGAAAATTCATCCGTGCATGGAATGATGAGGGTGATGGTAGCAAGGCTGGTTGGGCAATCATTGATTGTATGATGAACTTGCCATTGCTCTATTGGGCACATGAAGAGACAAAGGATCCACGTTTTATCCAAATTGCTATGATACATGCAGATATGGCAGAAAAATATTTTATCAGAGCGGATGGTTCTGTTAATCATATTATTGAGATCAATCCTGCGAACGGAGAATTTCTAAAGACATATGGAGGTCAGGGGTACGAAGAAGGGTCATCCTGGACCAGGGGACAAGCTTGGGCGATTTATGGCTTTGCACTGAGTTATATGCATACGAAAAAAGAATCATATCTAAATGCAGCAAAAAGGGTGGCGAATTATTTCATAGCGAATATTCCGAATAGTGGATTAATTCCCGTGGACTTTAGACAACCACAAGATTGCTACCTGGAAGATTCCACGGCATCTGCAATTGCTGCATGTGGTATGCTAGAAATAGCAAAACAGGTATCACAGACCGAATCACACGTTTATCAAAATGCAGCTCTTCGGTTAATGAAGGTCCTAGAGCAGGAAAGATGTAATTGGGATGAGGACTGTGATCATATTCTTGAGAAGTGTACAGCGGCATTCCATGATAGAGAACATGAGTTTGCAATTATCTATGGCGATTATTATTTTATAGAGGCAATTTGGAAGTTAACAGGAGAGGAACTGTTCCTCTGGTAAGTTAAGAAGGTTCCGATAGATGCAATTCGTTGCTTCTTCTTTCCTACATTATATATGCACTTATAAATCAGCATTTTTCCAGGACATGATACAAACAGGAAGAAATGGGCGATTATAAGTGCATTTTTTTATATAACTTATCTTACGTCAAATATTAGACATACAAGGGTCAGATGTTTGGTGTACATAAAATGAGAATTGATATAATATTAGCTTGTAACATAAAAATACATAAATAAAGAGAGGAAACTAATGGTGTTTACAAAAAAGTACATAGCAATCTTATTGGTAATGGTAATGGTACTATCATTGAATGGCTGCTCTACTAAGAAAGAACAAACAAATGGTGGTTCTAACGGAGCAAATGTGACAGAGTTACCGGAGGAGGACGAGAAGAATACTAGCAACACGGAAACAGAAACTAATACAGAAAAGACCAAGATTGTTGTTTGGTCAAAAAACAGACATGATGCTGAACTAATTAACAAAAAAGTGGAAGAGTATAATGCAAGCAATACTGATAATATTGTTGTAGAGTATCAAATCTATACAGAAAATTATGAACAAGCAATCGATATGGCTTTCCAATCAGGCGAAGCACCAGATATTATCGCGCATACACCACCGGCATTTTTGAAATACTTAAATAGCGGAAAGTGGGCTGATTTAAGTCAATTCATGGATGATGACTTCAAAAAGACTTTTAGTTCGGTTATAGTACCGGGAATGAATGAATTTGATGGAAAAGTATATTTTATACCAACTTCTGGAACGACAGGTAGATTATTCTACAATAAAAATATATTCGAAAAAGCTGGAATTACGAATCCACCGACTACATTAGAAGAGATGGTTGAGGATGCAAGGTTAATCACTGAAAAATTATCTGGTGAAGGTATCTATGGTTTTGCAGCTCCTTTAAAGAGCCCAACCTCTGCTTTTGCCCGTGCTCTTTCATTCCAAGCACATCGTGGACTGGGTCTTTCTCTAGGATATGATTTTTCTACAGGACAGTATGATTTTGCGAAATATGCCCCTATTATCAAAGCGTGGAAAGAGCTAATGTCAGCCGATATCGCTTTCCCTGGTTGTGAATCTCTGGATATTGATCCTTTAAGAACACAATTTGCGGCAGGAAAAATTGGTATGTATATCTCTTATACTCATGCGGAACCTGGTGTTTATGCAAATCAGTTCCCTATGACAGATGCCTGGGGTGTTGCTCAGATTCCAGTTAGCGATGGAAATGTAGTTGGTGCACAGGGTTATACACCAAGTGGTAGCTATTTATTAAACGCAGATAGTAAGAACTTGGATGCTTCTTGGAAAGCTTACAAGGCAATTTTTGCAGATATTGATTTCTTAACAGATTATTATGAAAGTGGTTTGGGTATCAGTATTGTAGCAGATGTAATCGAACAATCACAGCCTGCTCAGGTATATATTGATAATCCAGCATTGTTAATTGGTTCTACTGATTCTATTTGGCCTTTAACACCACAGGAAAAGAATAGCAGTAACTTTATAGTGGAAGGCACTGACATGTACACAACTTTTTCTGCCTTAGTCTTAGGCGATGTGGACATTGATAAGGGATTGCAAGACTTATCAGATCGTTATAATGCTGCATTAAAGGCAGGTATTAAGGAAGGAACTATTACAGAGATTAAAATCAACGGTTTTGATCCTAAAAATCCTTCAAAATAGAGAGTGATTTAATAGCAGAAATAAACCTGCTTTGTAATCAAAAGAAAAAATGAAAAGTGAACTGCTTCAAATGGCACAATTCAAGTTTTAAAGGCTATTTGAAGCAGTTATAGTCTAAGGACAGAAGGGAAGAGTATTTTGCATAAAAAGATAACACCACCGGTTTCTTCAGAAAAATTGAAAAGAAGTATTAAAGAAAATGTAAAATCCTATAGTTTGCTTTTGCCAAACCTAATTCTTTTTATTGCTTTTTCCATTTATCCATGCATTTGGACGCTAAAATATGTATTTTATCGGTATGGTGGAATTGGAACAGGTGAACCCAAATTTGTAGGAATGGATAATATAATGCGTGTTTTTCGTGATGAGGTTTATTGGAAAACAGTGAAAAACACCTTTGTTTATGCAGGAGCCAAGATACTATTTGTAATTCCATTGGCCTTTTTGCTTGCATTATTCCTGAATAAAAAACGTAGAGGCAATGGATTACTGCAAAGTGTAATATTTGTACCCACTATTATGAGTTCTGCTGTTATGGGATTGGTTTTTTATCTCTTATTTAATGTTTATAACGGACAGATTAATAATTATCTCATGGACTGGAACATAATTAAGCAACCCATCAATTGGTTAGGGACAGATAATGCCATGAAAACTGTTATAATTACTGCTGTTTGGGGTGGTATAGGTAATTATATGGTATATTTTATTGCAGGTTTACAGAGGATTTCAGAGGAAGCTCTGGAGAGTGCAAAAATTGATGGCGCTAACGGTATGCAGACCTTGTGGTATATTACAATACCTATGCTAGGACCTATTTTAAAAATTATTTTAATGTTATCCATAACGGCAGCGTTTAATGATATGAGTAATGTAATGGTATTGACCGAGGGTGGACCAAATTATTCTACTATGGTAATGTCACTTTATGGCTATCAATTTTTCTTTCCTATATCAGCAGGTAGCATAGTGACATCACAATATGGCTATGGTGCGGCAGTCAGTACAGTTTCAGCTGCAATTGCAGGTGCGGTTACAATTATTTACTTATTTGTATCAAAAAAACTTGATGAAGTATATTAAAAAGGATGAACAATATGGCAAAATCTAAAAAACTAATAATGGGCTTAGGTATAGGGATATTTTTAGCTGTTATGATTATTTTCACAATCTATCCGATCTTATATGCAGTTATTGGCTCTTTTAAAACCAATAGTGAATTAACAGCCGGAGGTAATTTTTTACCACAAAACGGTTGGCATATTGAAAATTACTATAAAGCATTTATTGAAGCAGACTTCACAAAGTATGCCATAAACAGCGTTGTAATAAGTATTTCGTGTATGCTAATCGCAGTTATTACTTCCTCTTTGGCAGGATATGTCTTTGCAAGAAGGGAATTTGTAGGTAAGAAGTTTATCATGAGTTTATATGTCGGATTAATGTTCATTGCATTAGGTTCAGTCACACTTTATCCGATTTATGATATGCTAAGCAAGTTTGGACTTAACAAGAGTATTATAGGCCTAATTCTTGCATTGACAGGGGGGCAAGCTTCTAATGTGTTATTGGTTATGGGGTTTGTAAAGAGTTTGCCGAAAGAATTGGATGAAGCAGCAATTATCGATGGTTGTTCTGTCTATGGAATTTTCTTCCGTGTAATTATGCCTTTAATAAAACCTATATTAGCAGTAGTTGCATTATTCACCTTCCGTAATTCATGGAATGATTACGTTACTACAATGGTAATGAGTATCTCCATCCCTAAACTTAAAACCTTAACCGTTGCAGTAGTTCAACTGAAGTATTCCATGAATGCAGCAGCTGAGTGGCACATTATGTTAGCAGGTGCATCGATAGCAATCATGCCAATATTAATTGTTTACTTTTTTGCAAACAAGCAATTCATTGCAGGCCTTACAGCAGGGGCGGTAAAAGGTTAAAATCAACCATTGCTTCCAATATATGATATAATGAATTTGATAAGATAATGTCGAAAAATAGGAAATTTATGAAATTTATTATATCTGATAGGCAGGAAGATTAAGATGAAGAGAATAAAAAATTTGAAAATCAGAACTAAAATAATTATCATATGCATGACAATTTTATTAGTGAATAGCAGTGTCACCGGAGTTATATATTATAATTATGCATTTAAAGACACATTAGAGAATACATACAGCAGTTCGAAAGATATTATTTATCAAGCTAATACCTATATCAATGATAGGATAAATGCGATTATTCGTAGAGTTTACGCCATGTGTAACAATCAATACTTTGCCGAGTCCATGAGTAGATACTTAAATAATCCATATGGTGAGTACTACACCAGTCTTTTGGGGGTTGTCGCTGATTCTCTTACCGAGTTATATCAGGGAGATAAATATATACATTCTGTTTATGTATACACAAAACACAGTGATTTTGATGATTTTTCAAGAAATAAGCTTCGCGAATTTAATTTCAAGGAATCCGAGTTTTATCAATCCTATGAGAATGATCCCAACAAAGTAATGGCCTGGTTCCCGGCAATGAAAGATCAGATATTTGCCAGTGATGAAATAGTTATACCGGTAGTATTTCGATTTCGGGTTGTTGGCAGCAGGGAAAATATCTATATTGTAGTTAATCTCCAGCAATCGGAATTTATAAAGTATTTTGACAATAGTTACGCTTCAGCTGACAAAATGTTCATCATAGATAAGAACGGAAATAATATTGTTAATAGCAAGGAAGCTGAAAAAAAGGTAGCATTCAATTTTAACGAAACTGATCTAGGAAATAAAAATGCTCTATGTGACAGCATCCAATATGATAATCAGGATTACATAGGCGCTTTTACCATAATAAAGGCAAATGAGTGGAGACTATACAGTTTGAAATCAAAAGCTGGACTTTTAAATAATCTGGAAGCACTGCGAACCTTCATAATTATTATGATACTGATTGGCATAGTAATTAGCATATTTGCGATTATAGTCCTAGCTTATAGTATTACAGTACCGATGAACAAGTTGGATAGAATCATGAGAAAAGCCATCCATCAGGATTTTCATGTGGAATTTTCCTATCCTTATCATAACGAAGTTGGTAATCTTGCAGCAAGTTTTAATGTCATGATTCATGAAATTCAACGTTTGATAACAGAACTAAACTTAAGCATTGAAGAGTTAAAAGAAGAGAAAGAAAATGTTAAAAGCATTCAAAAACAAAAGCGTATAGCTGAAATAAAAGCCCTTCAGGCCCAGATAAATCCTCATTTTTTATACAATACCTTAAATGCTATTACTTGGCAGGCAGCTGATCAGGGAGCATCAGAAATCAGTATCATGGCAAATTCTCTTGGTAAATTTTTCAGGTTAAGTTTAAGCAAGGGCAATGAAATCATTCCATTGAAAGATGAAATTGAACATGTAAGAAGTTATCTTAATATACAGCGAATACGATATAAAACAAAATTAAATTATACAATTGATATTGATCAAGATTTACTGCAAATACCAACTATAAAATTAATACTACAGCCGTTAGTTGAAAATGCTATCTATCATGGTATTAAATTAAAAGAAACAGAAGGCATGATAAAAATTTATTTTAAGACCCACCTCGAGACCAATGGAATATCGGTTATTAAGATGTGCGTAGAGGATAATGGATTTGGTATCACAGAGGAAAAACTTGCAATCATAAATCGCTGCTTAGTTGAGGGGAAAATAAATCATAATGAGGGCTATGGTATTTATAACATTAATGAGAGAATTAAATTATATTATGGGGATGCCTATGGATTAATGTTAGAGAGTAAATTAAAGGAATGGACCAGAGCAACGATTATAGTTCCTACTCAGATAATGGAGGTGGATTAATGTACCGGATTCTTATTGCAGATGACGAAGCCTATATTAGAAATTTGATTGCCAAAAGCATCAACAATTCAGACTTAGGGATGGAGGTTGTTGGATGCGCGGAAGACGGAACTTCAGCAATCAATATGATTAAGGAGCTGCAGCCAGATATTCTGATTACGGATATATGCATGCCTATGCTAAGCGGATTAGACCTAATTAAAGAGGTAAAAGATACAGGAACTAATATAAAGACCATTATAATCAGTGGGTACGATGATTTTTCCTATGCTAAAACAGCCATGCAGTTAGGTGTCACCAACTATTTGTTAAAGCCCTTTTTGCCCGATGAATTATTTGAAGTTTTAAATAAGATTAAAGAAGAACTTGAAAGCAATGCTTCTTTATTGCGAAATATGTCAGAATTGCAGAACCATTTCGAAGATAATGTTTTGTATATTCAGGAACGGTTTTTAAAAGATATCATTCAAAACAAGACAGTAAAGAAAGATTTGGTAGAGGAAGGTAGAACATTACGGTTGAACCTCTCAGCAAATTTTTATTGTATAGGGATTATAAAATTACAATCGGAAGGTGAAGGTTTCCCGGATGTCATTAATAACCCCGGCATGGTAATGGAATTTTTAATGGTTACGAAAGATGAATACGTGGAAGAAGCAGTGAATACATATGCCGTAAGATTTCATGATAACCAGTTGGTTATGATATTTTGTAGTAAACATAGGGATATTTTTGAGTTCAATACTAGCATAAAAAACAGTATTGAGAAAATAAATAATAGCCTTATTAAGTATTATAACATGCGATTAGTATGTGTTTTGGGTAAAATTTATCCGAAATTGGAGCGGATAGCGAATTCTTATGAGGAAGCATTATCTGTGATTAAATACATATTGCCGGAGAAAAGCTGTGTAATTCATTACGATGAAGCCAAACAGATGAAAGAGACAAAGGTGGATTTGAATGATAAAACCCTCGTGGAGTTAAGGGAGGAATTAATCTTAAATATACGGCTTGCGAAGAAGGATAGAGCTCTTAAATTACTAGACACCATCCTTGGGTATTATGAAAGTTTATTTGCAACTTCGCAGGAGTTTGTCAGTTTATCTATCTTTGAATTAGTCTTTTCTATTGATAATGCTTTATTGGAATCGGGAAGTGCCTACCAAGTATGGCAGGATTCGGAAATGAAAAATTTTCTAAAAGATCAGATTCTATGCGGTACTTTGCTTGATACCAAAATATTATTGGAAAACTATATTCTAAAGAGGTGTGATGAATTCATGAATATTATTGCAAATCAGGGAGATAAACTTGTATATGATATTAAAGTATTAATTGAACATAATCTAGCAAATGAAGACTTTAATCTTGAAAATGTTTCATCCCAACTTTATTTTAGCCCTAATTATGTCAGACAGCTCTTTAAGCAAAAGACAGGAGAAGGATTTATGGAATATTTAATCCGTAGGAGGCTGGAGAGAGCAGGGGATTTACTAAAGGATCCACTAAATAAAATACAAGAGGTATCAAGTGAAAGCGGATATAGTAATCAAAAGTATTTTTCAAGCTGTTTTAAAAAATTTTATGGCTGTACACCGACAGAATATCGAGATAGAATGCAATAGCAATCAGATTAATTCAGACGATTTCTAAGGAGAAATTTTATGAAAGGATAAGGATAATGATTTAATGAAATTATTTCACATGATTAATCAGAAGAAAGATTTTTCCGATAGAAGCAAAGGGTTAAAAGAAGGCATTAAAGTAAAAGGAATAAGTTTTAGAGTTAATCTGATCTTATGTTTTTTCATACCTGTTTTATGTATTATAGTCTTAGGATTGGTGTCTTATAGATTTGCATCTGAGAAGATTATAAAAAACTACGAAGCTTCAACGGTTGCAACTATTAACACCACGGCAAAATATTATGGTCTTATACTTAAAAATATTGAGGACTCTTCTCTTCAGATATTAAATGATACTTCTATGAAGCAATATTATAATCGATACTATAAAGGTAATAAGTCAGAAGAAAATGAAATCTTACAAAATTTGAGATCGAATATAGTAGCGATGGCGACTGCAAATACCATAATTGAAAACATTGTAATAATTACTGATTATGGAAAAGAGATAGTTTCTTATGGGTCTTTTATTCAAAATCAAACAAAAACCCCCTATGAGGCATATTTAGAAACAGAAGAAGGTAAACAAGTTGCAGCTTTAGGAAATACATGCATATGGAACGGTTATCACAATTTTTTTGATAAAGAACTCGGAATAAATACAAATCAATATGGGATTACCTTAAACCGCCAGTATTTTAACTCCGCATCGAATGCTTCTGGAGTTATTGTTGTTGATGTAAATAAAAGTATACTAGAGGATGTGATACATAAACTGGATTTACCCCAAGGCAGTTCTTTTGCATTGATATCCCCCGATGGGAGGGAAATTACAGGGTTACACCAGGAACAGGCACCTATTTTTACGGACAAAGAGTTTTTTAAAAGAACAGCAGCAAGTGATGATAAAGATGGATATCAGTATGTTGATATCAAAGGGATTAATTATCTTTATGTATATACAAAGGTAGGAGAAACAGATGTAATGGTATGTGCTACTATCCCTACTTCTTATCTGATAGAACAAGCAAGTATTATAAAGCTCGTAACCTTGATAATTGCTGGTTTGGCAGCGTTTATTGCAATTCTTACTGGAGTTCTCTTCTCTGGAAGAATATATATTTCAATACAGGATATCATCCATAAATTAATCTTAGCGGGAAAAGGTGACTTAACGGTCGTAATAGAGACAAAACGGAAAGATGAATTCGGAGTTTTAGTGGACAGCGTGAATCACATGATTTTTAATATGAAGAATTTACTGGAGAAAGCAACAGAAATAAATAAGCATGTATTAAGTTCTTCAAACCTGGTTGCAACCAACTCAGAAAACATGCTTCGTTCAGTAAAAGATATCAGTACAGCAATTCACGATATTCAGCAAGGAGTTGTAAGTCAAGCAGAAGATGCAGAAGAATGTCTTAAGGAAACAAATGATTTGTCCAAAAGAATTAGCAAGGTAAATGAGAATGCAAGTGAGATGGAGGTCATTACCTCATCGACGAAGGATATGATACAAAATGGTATTAAAATTGTACAAGATTTAGATAATAAAATAAGCTCAACTGTTTATAGTAGCGAAAGTACCATACATAAAATGGATGAACTAGAGATTCAGATCCAATCCATCCATACCATTATAAAAGTAATCACCGAAGTTTCAGAGCAAACCAGTTTATTATCGCTGAATGCTAACATTGAAGCGGCCAGAGCAGGAGCTTTAGGAAGGGGCTTTGCTGTTGTTGCAGATGAAATACGTAAATTAGCAGAACAATCTAATGAAGCAGCAGGTAAGATATCGAGTATAATTAATCAGATTCAAAATAAGACAACGGATACCGTAGTTTCTGTAAAAGAGACTGCAGATATCATTAAATCACAAGAAAGGTCGCTTCAAAACACGGTTCAGGTATTTGAGGGTATCAACAAACATGTGGAAGGACTCGTAGATAAGGCTGATAGAATTAATGAAGAGATAAAGGATATTGAAATAGTAAAAATCAATACTCTTAATGCTATTAGTAATATTTCAGCCGTATCAGAGGAGACAGCTGCTGCAGCTCAAGAAATGGATGCAACCGCTGAAGAACAGCTACATTCTGCTGATTCTTTAAATCAAGTGGCAACGGTATTGAAAGAAAATGTCACACAGTTAACCGATGCTATTAAAATATTTAAGGTATAAAATATTTAATAAAGAACGGTTGCTTTTTTATGGCTTCATTGGATCCTATCTGGTGCTATACACCATGTGCATAGTATTAAAGTGGAGATGCCATGAGAAATATTCCAACCGATTCGCAAAGACTTTGTATAATGAAGGAGGTATAAATTCAATTTCTCAAATTGGATGAAAGTATACTTATGGTGCAATTTACATTTGATGAGGTAGCTAGGTTTAGAAACCAAGCAGAGAATAATACTGAGATTATATTAGAACTTGAGAAAAAGGCAGAGGATATCTTAAAGCATGGTGCTAGGATTCAGGAAAAGGGGTTTGCTACTTGGACATTATATTATTATTGTCCAATTCACTCTGTTGAGCTTTCCTATAAATATGATGATGAACATCATCATATTTGCCCTGTATGCCAAACAGTTTACACAGGTGAGCCATATGATGGTGCTTGGTGGCGCTTTACGAATGGAATAAACTCTGAGTCATGTTTTTATTTAGCTTTGTTATGGTTACTTACTGGTAAGGAACAATATAGGGAACTTTCGAAAGAAATCCTGATGAAATATGCATCATACTATCCGGATTATGAAGTTCATGGTGATATTCCTTATAATAATCCAGGTAAGGCCAATGCACAAACATTATGTGAGGCTATATGGATCAAGGGACTTGCCAAGGGGTATGATATTATAAAAGATTCATTAGAAGCAGATGAAATTTCGTTCATTGAGAAAAACCTTTTTTCGGAATGTGCTAATTTTCTTATGAAATATCGTATGAATCAGATTCACAATCATGAGGTAATCGTCAACAGTGCAATCGGTATTATTGGCATACTATTAAACGATGAGGATATTATTGACTTTGCGGTACACTCCAAATATGGAATTATATATCAATTGGAACATGCAGTGCTAAAAGATAGTTTTTGGTTTGAGGGAACGTTCCATTATCACTATTTCGCTCTGGAAGCATTCTTTGATTATGAGAAATTTGCTAGACTCACACCATATAGTCAGCTAAGCAGACAGGAGTATCGTGACATGCTTAAGATGCCACTAAAGCTTCTTCAAAGCGATTATAAAGCTCCAAAGGTAGGGGACGGTGTAGGGGATAAACTTTTTAGAATGTTCCCAGACTTTTATGAGTTTGCCTATCGAATTTATGGAGAATGGGAATATGCTTGGATTTTGAACAAGGTATACGAAAAGTATGAGAGGAATAATCTGGAGGCTTTTCTATATGGAGTAGATCAAATCCCGGATACCAAAGAATATAGGTTTGATAATTACCATGATAATGATGCTTCTGGATTTACATTATTTAGAGGAACTAATCAGAAATACCTATTATTCAGGCATGGTTGTTACGGCGGAGAACATGATCATTATGATAAACTAGGAATACACTTCATGGCATTTGATGAATATCTATTACCTGATGTAGGCACTACAGGTTATGGTGCAATATTGCATTATGACTATTTTAAGAATACGGCGACGCATAATACTGTATCCATAAATGAGGAAAACCAACCTCCTACCAATAGTAGAACAGTGAGATATGAAGAAATGGATGGCCATATTCTTGTAGAAGCTGAGGCTAAGTGGGATGGTTCATTCCCTGGAATTGATTCATTAACCAGAGTGGAATGGGATGATATCTCATATTCTAAAGTTGTGATGCGAAGAGTGATTCTCTGGTGCGACCAGTATTTTGTTGAGGCATTCCTTGTTCATAATATAGGAGGAAAACAAGTTGATTGGACAGTACATAGTCGAGGAATGTGCGAGTTAGCTAACGAAGGATTTGAGCAACTTAGTTCAATAAGTGATAAAAAACCATTGAAATATTTATATGACATTAAGTCCTATGAACCGGATGGGATTGTAAAAACAACTTGGCAATACGAGCTATGTAAACTTAATCTATTTAGTTATTGTAGTACGGATAGTAAGGTTTATTATGCGAAAGGACCAGATAATCCATCTATAAAAGAACTTTCTTATTTTATTAATCGAGTAAAGGATGTAGATAATGCTCTATATGTGAATGTATTTGAAGCTTTTCATTCTGATAATCCATTCATTAAAGATGTTAAGATAGAAGTAGACGACCATAATAAAATAAAAGTAATAATTTTTAGTGAAACTGGAACGATAAATCATGAATTTTCTATTGGTATTGATTTGTAATGTTAAGATACAAAAGTAAGATACAAAAGTAAGATACACTAAAATTATATTAAAGGAGAATCTTAAATTGAATAATAAATCTTTCAAGCTTGGTTCCAAAGTTAAAAAAATAATCAGTATGTGTTTGGCTTTTATTATGACGTTAAGTATGATAGGTATTACACCTAGACCTCAAATTGCAAAAGCTGCAGATGAATATGATGTAATGAGGGCCAAATGGGTACGCTATATGACTGGCGGTACCTCATATGACCTTAATGATCCAGATGTGAGCAGTAAGCTTTCTGGAGCTGATGCTAGTATTTTCTGGAACAGTATGGATAAGTCACCAAATAGAACTTATTTGTGGTCGGATGCACCGGATAATAGCGATTCAAATTATATTTCTGCACAGTACAGTAGGCTTCTTGCTATGGCAAAGGCTTATAATCAGTATGGAGGCAGTCTCTATCAGAATTCCGCACTCGCTACTGATATTGTGAATGCACTTGAGTGGATGAATCAGAACAGATACAATACGACAGTACCCACTGCAAGTTCATACTATAACTGGTATAGTTATCAGATCGGTGGAGCATTGAGTCTGTTAAATTGTACATTACTGATGTATGATCACTTAACTTCTGAACAGATAACAAACTATGTTAATGCGGTACTTCGCTATACACCAAGTATTGGTGATTATACAGGTAAATTTACAGGGGCTAATAGACTGCACTTTGCAGAGGAGTTTATAAAGGCAGGTATAGTAACTAAACGCTCTGATTTAATTAAACAAGGTAGAGATGCATTGGATTATTTGTATACTGAAGTAACAAACGGCGAAGGTATATATTCTGACGGTTCCTTTATACAGCATATTGCGAATGGGTATAACGGAGGTTATGGCTCATTTTATGCTTATGGTTTGCTGACAATTGTGGATTCCTTGCTTGGAACATCATTTGCAGTTACTAATCCCAATGTAAGTAATGTGTATAAATGGATATATACTGTATATGAGCCAGTGATGTATGAGGGCGGCTTTATGTCTATGGTACGTGGGAGGCAAATAGCATCTTCTAAATCCAATACAGGGGCCACAGAGGTAAACGACTTCTCTTTTGGTATGGACGCTGTTAAAGCTGTAGTTTTAGCCTCACAAAGTGCTCCGAATGCTAGTGACAGAGTATATTTCAAGAGATTACTTAAAAAGTGGGTAATAAACAATACATATCAGCCTATTTTACAAAACATGTCTATGTATGAAATGCTTATTGCAAAGCAAATAGTGAATGATCCATCAGTCATACCGGCCAGTGAATATATAGCACATAAAAGGTATTATAATATGGATAAAGTTGTACATGGACGCCCGAATTTTACCTTTGCATTAAGTATGTTTTCTAAGAGAATATACAACTATGAATCAATAAATAAAGAAAATCTTCATGGTTGGTTTACAAATTATGGTGCTACCTATATATATAATGGTGATCAGGGACAATATAACGGTAATTACTGGTGTACAATAGACCCTTATCGGATACCGGGTACTACTGTTAGCAGGATAACAAGACCTGATTTTGATCCTAACGATACGACAGGTAAAAAGGGTTACAAACAGTCAACTCCGAGCGGCAGAGCATGGGTTGGTGGTGCAGATATTTCAGGACTCTACGGTGTATCCGGTATGCAACTACAAGATATAGGCTATTCACTGGAAGCTAAAAAGTCATACTTCATGTTTGATGATGAAATTGTATGCCTCGGAGCTGGTATAAATAGCACTGACACTAAAACTATCGAAACTATTATTGAAAACCGTGCAATAAGCACTGCTGGAAACAATACATTTACAGTGAATGGAACCACTAAACTTCCTGCCATGGGAGATAGTGAGTTAATGACGAATGTAAAATGGGCTCATTTGGCAGGGAGTACACCGAAGTCTGATCTTGGCTACTACTTCCCAGAAGGATCATCCGTATGGGCTAGGCGTGAGACAAGAACAGGTACTTGGTATGATATACACAAAAATGGAATAATTGATAGTAACCGTACTGCCATACAGTCTAGAAACTTTCTTACTATATGGCAGAATCATGGAACAAATCCTGTTGACAGTAAGTATTCCTATGTGTTGCTACCAAACAAAACAGTAACACAAATATCAGCATATGCCTCAAATCCTAATATTGAAATAATAGAAAATTCACCGGATGCACAGGCTGTAAAAGAAAAGACTCTTGGTATTACCGCGATAAACTTCTGGAATGACAGTACCAAAACTGTTGCCAATATTACAAGTACAAGAAAAGCTTCCCTTATGGTAAAAGAGTCAGGGGATGAATACGAGTTGGCAGTAAGTGACCCAACACAGGCTACAAATTCACCGATAGTTCTTGAAATAGATAGAAAGGCAGCAAGTGTAATATCAAAAGATCCGAACGTAACAGTGATACAGTTGTCTCCCACAATCAAGTTAAGTATTAGTGTAAGTAATATGAAAGGCGCTACAATAAGAGCAAAATTCAAGTTAAACTCATTATCCTGCGAAACTAATAACGATGCATATGTACGCGATGGAGCATATGCAAATACAAATTATGGAACAACAACTGATCTTGTTATAAAGAAAAATCTTTACGACAACAATGGTTATAATCGTAAATCTTATGTTACATTTGATTTTAGCAGCTATACGAAAGCATCTATACCATCCGCTTTATTGAAGCTTTATATTACGGATGTAAATGAGGATCTCTCTAGAACTGTTAAAATATACGGAGTATCCGATGAAACATCTACTGAGACAGGTATAACGTGGAATAATGCTCCTGCGGGGAATTCTTATATCACAAGTTTGAATGTAGCAAATACAGATAAAGGGAAATGGATTACGGTGGATGTTACAAACTATGTAAAAAATCATCTGAGTGATAAAAAAGTTACCTTCCTTTTAGTAAACGAAGGGACAGGTTCTGATAAAAATAATATGAGCTTCGCTTCTAGGGAATATTCAGGATATGCCCCTAAGTTGGAATTAGAATATCCACGATAAAAACGAAATGTTTTGGACAGCCATTTTCATTGAAAGCTTGTTACATCGATGTGAAAAGTGATATAATATTTGGATAGATTTTGATTTAGTTTGCACAATAGAAACCAAAGGAATTCGTGAGGAATATCTATGACAGAAAACTTAGGACAAGAAAACATAAGGAAAAGACAAAAAAGGATGGCGGTTATCAATGACTTGGCATGCTATGGTCGTTGTGCGCTTGCTGTTTCTATCCCAATTATTTCAGCGATAGGTGTTGAATGTTGCCCGATACCAACAGTAGTATTATCTGCCAATGGAGCATTTGAAGGAGTAGTAGCAAGGGATATGGCTACGTTTCAGTTGGAAGCATTTCAGCATTTTGACAACTTAGAGATTAATTTTGATGGTGCAAGTAGTGGTTTTCATAACAATATCAAACAGTTACAAGCTACAGAAGGATTTTTTCAAAGGTTACGAAGATCTGGAAAGGAGACACTGATATTCGTTGACCCTATTATGGGGGATCATGGAAAGTTATATTCGGTATCTACCGAAGAGGTCTGCTTAGGATATCAGCGACTTTTAACCTATGCAGATGTGGTTACGCCAAATCTTACGGAATGTTGCAGATTGTTAGAGTTACCATATCCTAATGAAACGCCAACGTACCAAGAGTTAGAGACGATGCTTCAGAAATTACATGAACGTGGACCAAAATATATCGTAATTACTGGACTGGATTATGGTGAAACTATTGGAAATATGGTTTCTGATGGAGAAAGCATAGAACTAATTAGGACACCTCGTATTGGAAAAGAGCGTTGTGGGACTGGTGATGTTTTTATGTCTGTGTTAGCTGGGAATATGGTACGTGGTGCAACTTTTAAAGAAGCAGTAAGGAAGGCAGTAGAGTTTTTATCAAAAGCTCTCACAGCAACAGAGGAATATGATGTTCCTTCAAGAAATGGTGTATGTTTTGAGTTATGTCTTAAAGATTTATAATTTAAATAAGCTCTTAAGGATATGATAGGCAATATAATATTGCGAATATCTAATCTCTAAGAGCTTTTTAATTATGAAGTTAATCGGTGGATATCTTATCATCTGTATTTCGATAGATTGTTTTTCCTTCTTTTATCGTTTCTAAAACCTTAATATCTTTTATTTCTTTTACTGGTACTGCCAAAGGATTCCTAGAAAGAACAACCAAGTCTGCAAGTTTACCCTCTTTTAAACTCCCTTTCCTATCTTCTTCAAAATACTGATATGCACCGTGAATGGTAACTGCTTTTAATGCTTCAAGTGGAGAGATTCTTTCGTCTTCACCAATAAGAACATCTTTTTTCGTAATACGATTGACTGCACACCAAATTGTTTCTAACATATTTGGTTCGATGACGGGAGCATCTTGATGAAAAGTAAATAAAATGCCTTTTTGTAAGGCAGAATTCGCTGGACTAATCTGACTAGCTCGTTCATATCCGAAGTTTTCAATATGAGTATCTCCCCAGTAATAAACATGGGCTACAAAGAAGGAAGGAATCATAGAAAGGCGTTTTACTTCCTCGAGCTGATCTCTCCTAAGTAGTTGTGCATGAATCATAACAGGCCGAATGTCATTAGTGCTATTAAGCTCTTCTTTTGCACTTCTATACTGATTGATATATTGGTTTGTCGCTGCATCACCATTGCAATGGACAAGCAGTTGCATATCGTCTTTAAGAGCTATTTGAATTAGCTGTTTTAGCTCTTCATCGGATAAGATAGGATATCCTAGATATTCTGGAGTACCTTCATATGGTGTTAGCATCCACGCAGTACGTCCTTGTGCTGAACCATCAAGAAAAGTTTTGTATCCTCCAATTTTTAGATGGTTATGATATTTTTTTATATAGGGGCTAAATCGATTCCATAAGGCATCACGTTCCTTAATATCCAAGTATCCGATTAAATCAATGGTTAGAGTATTAGATTGCATTAGATACTCTAAAATTCCTGCGAGTTCTTCTACGACAAAACCTTCCTGTGCGGTCGTGATCCCATGAGAGGCATAAATGTTTTGTGCTTCTTTTAAGGCGTAAAAGATGTCTTCTTTGGAGCCAAACGGTACTTTTTTAGAATAACTTACGAAGGCATTCTCCTCAAGATAACCGGTAAGCTTACCATCTTTCACACCGATTACACCGCCCTCTGGTGATTTTGTTTCTGTTGTAATGTCTAATTGTTTAAGAGCGAGTGAATTTAGTACACCCATATGACCGGATTGATGTTGCAAAAGAATAGGATTCTTAGGAGCGACTTTATCAAGTAGAGCAAGGGTTGGATGAATCCTTTCTTTCAAATTATTATGATCATACCCTCTACATAATACCCATTCACCAGGAGAAACATGATTACGTTTCATAAATCTAGTAATCATCTGGGTGATATCTGAAAAAGAGACTGCTTCAGTTAAATCAACCTGTAATAAGGAACTTGCATACCCTGAAAAATGGCTATGGCAATCAATAAAGGCTGGAAGCAAAGTGTGTCCATGTAAGTCAATAATTTCAATACCGTCCTCCTTCATTGGCAGGGGATCTTCTTCATAATAAACTTTCTTAATGATACCATCACATGTAAGAATGGCTTTCGCATAAAGACTTTCCTCCATTGTGATTATTGTACCGTTCCTATAGAGTTTTTTTATCATTGTTACCTCCGTGATTACGTATAAAATTTTCTAAATTTCATCCTTTAATGGTGCAGTATATAAACAAGTTAAGGATCCATATTACATGTTTTAATTATACATGAGCTAAGTATTTTGATATCTAAATTCTTTCTAAATATTATTTCCTTTTGTTAAGAAAAACATTACAAAGAACAATTTACCAAAGATTTATTTGATAAAATGGGCATAATATGGTAAATTTGTTTTATGCGTTTTGTAAAACTTCGGAAACGAAAATTAGGAGGGACAAATGGAACAATATGTGAATAAATCGCAACAAATAATAGATGAAATACGTAAAGTAGTGATTGGAAAAGATGAAATCATTCGAAAAGTTCTAACTGCAATTTTAGCAAAGGGGCATATTCTAATCGAGGATATCCCTGGGGTTGGAAAAACAACACTCGCATTAGCATTCTCTAAAGCTATGGATCTAAAATATCATCGCATGCAGTTTACACCGGATGTTCTGCCCTCCGATGTCCTTGGTTTTCATATTTATGAAAAAAACAATCTAGAACCACATTTTAAAGAGGGAAGTGTATTTTGTAACCTATTTTTGGCGGACGAAATCAATCGAACATCTTCAAAGACTCAGTCTGCCTTATTAGAGGTTATGGAAGAGGGTAGAGTTACAGTGGATAGTATTACAAGAGAAATTCCCAAACCATTTGTTGTGATAGCTACTCAAAATCCAATTGGGTCTGTCGGAACACAGATGTTACCAGAATCACAAATGGATCGTTTTATGGTACGTTTGTCTATGGGATATCCAGATATCCGCAGTGAAGTTGAAATATTAAAAGGAAGAAATACAAGTGATCCACTTAATTTAGTAGACTGTGTGATTGATGAAGGAGAATTAATATCCATGCAACGTGTTGTAGACCAGATTTTTGTCCATGATGCGGTGTATGAGTATATAGCGAAACTTGTACTTAAGACGAGAGAGCATGATTTGATTGCACTTGGTGTCAGCCCAAGAGGAACGTTGGCATTAACCTCAATGTCGAAAGCTTATGCCTTCTTAAGAGGGAGAACCTATGTGATTCCTGATGATGTTATAGCCATATTCCGTGATGTGACGATGCATCGAATGTTATTGAAACCGAAAGCTAGGGTCAGTAATGTAACAATGGAAGCGGTAATCGATCAGATATTAAATATAGTGTCTGCTCCTAGGTTAGTTGTGAAACGTTAATGGAGGACAAGCATGGTTCGAGCAAAAATCGGATATTTCCTAGTTGTATTTTTTTTAGGGCTTTTATCCATTCTTTATGATGAATATATTATGATGTTTGTTTTCCTCACAGTGTTTATGATATCTGTTTTACTGTGGATAATAATGCTTTATGTGCGAAAGTTCGTGGATATTTCTTTAACTTGCGATAGTTCTATCGTACAAAAAGGAACACCATATCAAATGGTGGTACGAATCACGAATCGATCAATCTTTCCAGTATCCCTAATCAGGATGAATTTATCGTATCAAAATCAATTTGAAGGAATACAGCAAGAGGAGAAGATGATTGCTATTGTAGATTCTTCCTGTGAGCAAAGTCATACATTTACCATGACATCGGATTATTGTGGGATTTTACAGTTTTCATTAAAACATGTGAAGTTTTATGATTTTTTGGGTCTCTGGTGTGTTAGGAAAAAAAACAAAGAGGAGTTAACTGTTACAGTACTTCCGAATATCCATGTTATAGAGGAATCTCTCGTGCTGGATAATCCAAGTGTGCTAATAGAAAGTGAATTATTTTCAGCAACACAAAGTGGAGATGACGTATCAGTAATATTTGGCTTAAAAGACTATGAATATGGTGATAAAATGAATCGTATTCATTGGAAGTTAAGTTTAAAAGAAGATAAGTTGATGGTGAAGCAGTATGGTTTGCCTATCAATTGTTCGGTTGCCATATTTTTTGATACTCATTTTAATATAAATGGAATTCCTTCGATTTTACCGATAGAATACCTAGATAGGATGATGGAAACAATGGTTTCGTTATCCTTTTCTATGATTACGCAAAAGCAAATACATTTTCTTGTTTGGCAGGACCCTGTTAAGGATATTTGTAAACGATTCCGTATTGAAAATGAAGAGGATTTGTATGAGATTCTGGCTATTTTATTTTCCAATAGTCGTCTCCCTCAAGAGAAAAGTTTAGCGGTTTATCATGAGGCTCAATATAGTAAAGAGCAGTACACTAACATATTTTATTTAGCCGGCATGGAGATAAGGGATGCTACCCAAGCAATGGTCAGGAGTAGGAAAAATGCTTGGACTCACTTTATCTATATGCAAAATAATCACACAGAATCCGTGGCGCTTGAACAAGGAATGACAGCGTCTTTTCTTTCCGCAGATAATCTTTATATGGAACTTAGAATGCTACCAGGGGAATGGAGGGGAAAATAGTTGAGTCATAAGAAAAACAAATCAACAAGTATCCGTATCAATGATAGCATTCGTGTTTCGTCAAATCGTTCTGGAAAGAAGTTATGGTGGAACTGGATGTTAGAATACATGATCGTATTCACCGGAGCTGCCTCTGTTCTATATGGCTTTGCATTGGCCTTTTCCTTACCACTAAATCACAAGTTATTTGTTTTTATTGGTCTTGTGATAACCTTTATTCTAATGGGATTGTGTGAAGGAGGTAAAATAACTCGTTACGCATGGCCGATTAGTTTTGCTTTTGCTACTTATGTGATATGGAAACTTATCGATATTATAGTAAATGGGTTCTTTTATGTAGAGAATGCAATTCTTAGACAAATAAATCAGTATTTTGGTTTACGTCTATATCTTTACGTAGCAAAAGGGGATCAAAGTCTATGTGTTACAACCTTTTTTTTGGTTGTCTTTGCAATTTTTTCGCTAATATTATCACTTATTGTATGGAAACGCTGCACACGTATGGTATACCTTTTACTTGTAATTGTAGTCTATGGTTCCATTTTATTGCTAGGGATTGTACCACCTTGGAAACCATTTCTACTCACGTTATTAGTGGTCTATGCAGTGGAATCGATGGACTATATTCCGGTCTCTATGCATAGATTTAATCGAAAGAACAAGCAAGCGAGAATCGGATTTGAAGGAAAAAAGCAAGTTGTGCGTATAAAATCTGCCCTAACAATTAGTGCGGTAACGCTGCTTTCCATGCTTCTTGTTTATAGTATCTTAACACCCTATAATTATGAAAAAAAAATAAATTTTAAAGAACAGAAGCATAAGATTCAAAATTTCTTAAATGACTTTTCGTATGAAAATACCATGAATATGTTAAAGGAGAAATTTGGCGAGATTCCTTTATTCAACGATAAAGACAAAGCTTCTGGAGGGCTTAATAGTGGCAAGATTAATCAGGTTGCTGAAGTCGTATTCTCAAAGGAAACAGCACTCCGTCTAACACTTAGTAAGGATTTTAATTGGTGTTATCTAAAGGGGTATGCTGGTGTTTCCTATGGGGAAGATCATTGGGGTGATTTAACAAAAAAAGAGCAGGAACGTTATAACAAAATACAGGAAAAATATCAAGGGTATTATAATGGGGATGATCTGGCTTCACAGTTTTTGGAAGCGGTATTGGATACGAAATACTACAGAGATCAATCAATACACCTTACGAGTAACGCAATAAATCTACAGGCAGATTTACAAAGCATGAGTATTGAACATGTAAATGCGAATGATAAATTTCTTTATGCGCCGTATTTTACACAGCATTTCTCACTCGATGAGGTATCTATGGTGGGGGATCAATACTTTCGCCCGGTAAAGCCACAGAATAATTATGAGGTTTCAAACATCTATCATCTACTTGAGTACTATGATTTGAATAGTATTGCCTTAGATTTAAGTTATAAGGCAGAGGGATTACATGATTATCCTGTGAATAGTGTAAACTCGATATGGTCTTATGAAAAAGAATATCGTGAGTTTGTTTATGATGTTTATACGAAGTTACCTAGTGAAGGGTTATCACGTCTCAAAGAACTAGTATTTGAATCGGATGCCACTGGAAACACGATAAAATTAGAAATGATAAGCAGTGTTATTTCTTATTTGAATTTAAATACGGATTATTCTTTGTCCCCTGGATTGGTACCAAAAGGAAAAGATTATGTAGAATATTTTTTATTTGATAACCAGATAGGGTATTGTGCTCATTATGCATCCTCTGCAGTGCTCATGTTACGTAATAATGGAGTTCCAGCACGTTATGTGGAAGGCTATATTGTAACGGGGGAAGATGTTAATAATGGGGGGTATAAAGAAACATACGGTACGCAGATAGATGGATATAAGATTGTTGACATTAAGGATACGAATGCACATGCCTGGGTGGAGGTGTATTTTGACGGTATAGGATGGTTACCTATTGAAGTTACCAAAGGGTATAGTAACTCAGGAATATCAGAAATATTACCAGAAGTAAATGAAGATAAACTTTCTCCTACAGCGACTAAAGCCCCAACAAAAGCCCCAACCAATACCCCAACAAGCACAATATCACCAACGGAGACGATTGCTCCACAACCTACCATTTCAGTCAGTATTCCGCCAAAACAAAACGATGTAGGAAAACCAATAGAAACAGTGAAATCAAAGACAATACCATGGTATATTTCAATTCTCTTATGGTTAGTAACCTTAGTCGTAGTTATTGGTATATTAATTTATATTAGGTATCGATTGATATGGTATCAAAGAACCATGAAGCTTAAAAAGGGCACAAATCAAAAGCGAGTATTAGCATGTTATCGAGAACTAGAAGAAATTCTTGATTATCTCGGTTATGAAAAACGAAATGTAACATCTTATCAAGATTATGCAATCGAAGTAGAAAAATTATGTCCACTACTACCAAAAGGGTATCAGCGTGTGGTATTAATTGCATTACGTGCGAGGTTCTCGAAACTAGAGATAACAGAAAAGGACCTTTCTTTTGTTTTGTTATTCTACCGGGATATTAGAGTCAGAATATTTAAAGAAAAAAATAATATAAACCGTTTTTTCTTAAAATACTGGAAATGTTTATAAAAATAGGTATAATTTTTGATATATTTATGTTATAATGAAGGTGACGAAATAGTCAAGTTGAAACACTACACTGGACTCGCAATTTAATAGAATGGAGTGATAGTATGAACAAGGTGATAACAATTAGCAGGCAATACGGCAGTGGTGGTAGAGAAATAGGAGCTAAGCTGGCCGCAAAGCTTTCGATACCGTTCTACGACAATGAAATTATTACTAGAGCAGCCAAGGAAAGTGGATTCGCTGAAGCAGCATTTGAGAATGCAGAAAGTAAAGCAACGAACAGTTTGTTATATTCGATTGCAATGGGGATGAATACGTATGGAAATCAAGAATTAGGATTTTCTCACTTGTCCTTAGATGATCGAATCTACCTTGCACAGTCGGATGTGATAAGAAAGGTTGCTGCAGAAGGTCCTTGTGTTATAGTAGGACGTTGTGCTGACTATATTTTAAAGGATATGAAGAATGTGGTGAATGTCTTTGTGTGGGCGGATTTACCATTTCGTATTAAGCGAGCAATTGAGGTGGATAACTTATCATCGAACAGAGCGCAGGAAAACATCTTAAAGATTGATAAACGTAGGGCAAATTATTATAACTATCATGCTTCTGAAAAATGGGGTAGAGCAGAAAATTATCATTTATCGTTAAAGAGCAGCTATATTGGTATTGATAATTGCGTGGACTGCATTATCGAATTTTTAAAACATGCACAGCAATAAGAGAAATATTAGTGATAATTAGCATATTATTATAGGACTAACCTAGAGAATATGTAAATAAGTAGTTCAGCACTCCGGATGGTGATTAGTATTCTATATCATCATCCGGTTATTCATGATAAGGAGGAGTTTTTGCTCTTTTTCTAGTTAGGATGAATAGAGAATTGTTACTTTTTTAAACTGCTAACATCAAATGTAACATTTAATTTATAGGATTTAAGAAAAATGTAAGATTTCTGATGGAATGTTAGTAAGATTTATCCGTTACTATTAAGTGTGATATGTATGCTCCGTACAATATAATGACGAAAAATTGAAAGAAAGAAGGTGGGAGAATGGGAGATAATAAAGTTATTGAGAAACAGGAGCAAAATAAGGAACCTGAGAAGGTTATTGAAGTGAAACATGTGAAAAAGGTCTATCGTATGGGTTCAGAACGAATTTGTGCGGTGGATGATGTTAGCTTTGATATATTAAAAGGTGAATTTTGTTGTCTGCTTGGTACTTCTGGTTCTGGAAAGTCGACGTTACTAAATTTGATGGCTGGAATAGAAAAAGTTACGAGCGGACAAATTATTATAAAAGGCAAGAACATTCATAAGATGAATGAAAATAATCTTGCAAGATTTCGTCAAAACTTTCTTGGGTTTGTGTTTCAATCCTACAATCTCTTAAATTCTATGACCGCATTAGAGAATGTTGAATTCCCTCTGGTATTTAAAAAAGTTCCACTTAGGAAACGTAAAAAAGCCGCAAAGGAAATGCTCACTAAGGTTGGTCTGGGTACAAGATTAAAGCATAAACCAAAGCAAATGAGTGGTGGTCAGCAGCAGAGAGTTGGTATTGCAAGAGCGTTTGTGGCAAAACCTGAGATTGTCTTTGCGGATGAGCCTACAGGTAACTTAGATACCAAAACCACAATGGAGGTTATGGATCTAATTAAACAAATTGCCAGAGATAATAAGCAAACGATTGTTATGGTTACACATGATAAACGTCTCGCGGGGTATGCGGACAAAATTATACATATTTTGGACGGGAAAATTCAGGAGGTTGAGATACTTCGTGATATAACAAAGCCGGAGGAATCTGGCGAATCTAGCGAGCAGAATTTGAAGTTTTTCTCTGAAGAGGAAGAGAGCGTCACAGAGGACACAAAAATCGAGGACGCAAAAATTGACGAGACAAAAATGGAGGACGCACAGCAACTTGTTAGTGCTACAACGGAAGATAAAGAGGAGAATTAAGTAATCGGAAAGTTAGTATGAAAGGTTTATTGAGTAAGGCATATAGAAATTAACAACAATGAGCTTATATGATATGAGTAGAGATGTTGTTGGCTTGGGAAATATGTAACTGACCAAATGGTATTATTCTTGTACTATAAAACTTTGAAGTTTGCGTAAGAATGCAGGTAAAAAGAACGTATAGCTTGATTATTAAATTTGAAAGAATAGGAAAGAAGAGGGATGAGAAATGAAAGTGAAGAAGTTAATGGCATTGTTTCTGATATTCTCCATGGTTTTTGCGGGATTCGGAAATGCAGTCACCGCAAAAGCGGAAGCAGATAAGGTTTATATTAAGTTAAGCGATAGTAAGAAAAAAGTAATTGATGCGAACCCTGGTGAAGTAACGCATGTTAAGATTCCAGTTGTAGCAACAAGAACTTACATACAAAAACCTCAAATTGTGGCAAGGCCAGCTGATGATGCGCCGTTTACAGTCGGAGATGTTACTATTACAAACCAAAATGTAACTGGTGAAGTTCAAGGCATTAGTACCATGGATGGTGGATTCTTAGAGTTTGACATTACGATGAAAGATAGTGCTGGTATTGGCATATACGATCTTAATATCAATTTAGAATACACTAGTATTGAATTTGACGAAATTAATGGACAATATCCAACCATTAATACTTCCTTACCTTTAACCGTTAGAGTTACGAAGGAAAAAGCACCGACACAAATTACTATTGATAAAATTTCCTATGATGAAGATGCAGCAGCCATAGGGAATAGTTTTGATTTATCCTTTGTAGTAAAAAATGAAGGTGAGATTGCAGCATATAATACTTATGTAACTTTAGATTATAAAGAAAGTGGAATGATTCCAGGTTATACGATAGAGAGTATTAAGGTTGGTGATTTAAAGGCTGGTGAAAGTAAAACAATTAAGGTACCAGTTAAAGTATTACCAACTGCCAAAGAAGGACTTCAAACAATATCTGCTAATTTTACGTATAAGGATATTGAAAGAAAAGACGGCAATGTAAGTAAGAGTATCTACATTACTCTTAAAAAAATCAGCACAGGAACTTCTGATGATGCAAAACTTACCATTGAAAGCAATTCAGTGAACGATAAAGTGTTAGCAGGTTCCTCCTATCAATTAAAAGGATCCATTGAAAATATCGGTAAGAAAAAAGCTACTAATGTAGTGATTTCAATTGCTGGTGGAGTAGGTGTGACAAACGGCATTATTCCAAATTATGAATCCGAAGGAATTAAGGTTGACGATATTACAGCAGGTGGCAAACACAATTTTACTATACCACTATTAGTAACAGATTCCGCTACAGCAGGATTACAAGAAATCTCAGTTCAAGTAAGCTATACAGACAGTGAAGGGGAAACTCGTTCTGCAGTCACCAAAGCATATCTTACTGTAGTAAAACCAGAGACTCCAGAACAGACTGGAGAGGTTATCATTAGTGGAGCAGTTCAAAATCCATCTTCTCCAGTGGTTGGTCAAAAACTTTCTGTGACATTTAATGTACAAAACAAAGGAAATTCAACAATCACAGACGTAACATTATCTGGTCAGGAATTAAGTAGTGCAGGATTTGAGCCACTTGATTCTCAGGCTGTTAGAAATATTGGTTCATTAAAAGCAGGTGAAACAAGAACAGTTACGTTAGATTTTAAAGTAGGAGCAAACATTGTAGAAGGTTTAAATACCTTAACTATCGGTTGTGACTATGTGGATGGAAGTGGATCAAAACAATCCATGAAGACACCGATTTACATCTTAAATGTAATAAATGATTCTAACAGTAAACCAAAGCTTATTATAAGTGGATACACTGTAGATCAGGAAGAATTAAAAGCAGGCTCTACTTTTAACTTTACCTTTAATATTAAAAACACTCATATGTCAAAGTCTGCAAAGAATATAAAAGTTACTGTAACACAAGCAGATAATATATTCTCAGCTACTCAAGGTAGTAATAGTTTTTATATTCCAAGTATTGAACCAGGAACAGAGTATGAGCAAACAATGAATATGAAAGTGAAGTCAGATGTTACGACAGGGGCTTACGAAATTGAGCTTACTTTCGAATATGAGTACGATGGAATGAGCAAGGTAGATCTAGAAACAGGTGGTGTTAAAACTACAGATAAATTAAAACTACAAGCGGTAGAGAACCTTAGACCTTCCATTCAGAATTTTGCTGTCGGTATGTATGGTGAGATGCCATCTATAGGTATTTCAAGTACGATGACATTTGAATTCATTAACATGGGTAAATCTCCATTAAATAACGTAAGGTTTTCATTAGAGGGAGATTTTACACTAGATAATGGAGGAACAACTTTCTATCTTGGTACAATACAACCAGGTAGCCCAGAGTATGTAGAAATACCAGTTATGCCTCAGGTAGAAGGAACGGCTTCTGGTACCTTATACATTTTATTTGAAGATAGTACTGGAGAGGAAGTTTCTCATCCATATGAATTTAGTGATATTTTTGTAAATAGTAGCTATACCCCAGAGACACCTCCGATTGACGATATTCCAGGTTTCAATGAGAATCCAATCCCAGAGGCACCTAAGGATATCATGGCTCCATGGTTATTTGTTGTGATTCAGCTTGCAATCTTGGCGATATTCATACCAGTTGTACGCTTAATAGTAATAAAGATTCAGAAAAGAAAACTTCATAAACAAGACAGTAATTTCTAAGAAGGGGATGAGAAAAAATGGTTAATATAGAATTTTTGCAACAAACAGTAACAGGTAATAGTTCAGCGAATAGTTCCTCTACTACAAACAGTTCCCCAGATGCCAATGTGACAATACAAAACCAGGGAGCTTCCGATACGGTTGATTTGACAGGAGACGGAGCAGTCGATGGAGCAGCTGATGGAGCAGTAGACGGAGCAGCTGATGGAGCAGTAGACGGAGCAGTCGATGGAGCAGTTGATGGAGCTGCTGATGGAGCAGTCGATGGAGCAGCTGATGGAGCAGTAGACGGAGCAGTCGATGGAGCAGTAGACGGAACTGCCGATGGAGCAGTCGATGGAGCAGTAGACGGAGCAGTTGATGGAGTGGTAGACGGAGCAGTCGATGGAGCAGTTGATGGAGCAGTAGACGGAGTAGTCGGTGGAAGTATTGATGGTATGATGGATGGATCCTTAGAGGGTTCCATGGGTGGAGATATGATTGGAGAAGTTCCAGTAACTAGTGCAAAAGGAACTGTAATGTCAAGTTGGCCTTTTGTAATAGGAATCACATCTGTTACGTTAGTACTTAGTATTGTAATCGGTATCTTGTTGGCAAAGAAGAGAATCAAAAAAGGACTTGATCTGTATGAAGATTAGTGATTTGTTAAAAATGGGTTTAAGAAACCTATTTCGTAGAAAAGCAAGAACTGCATTAACAGTCGTTGGTATGGTAATCGGCACAATCTCAATCGTGGTCATGATATCCATTGGTATTGGGATTGATAGTGTATACGAGGAAGCTGTCATGTCAAATGGTAGTCTGTCCTTAATCAATGTGTATCCTACTGGCGGAAATGGTGGCTTTTATATTTCCTCATCGGATGGTGGTCAACAAAAGCAAGTTCAACTTGATGATGATATCATTGAGCAGATAAGACAGATTGAGAATGTAAAATTTGTATCACCGATTATCAATAAATATGTGAGTCCAATGAGTGGGAAATATCAGTCTTGGCTCGATTTGATGGTAGTGGATTTCTCTGTACTGAAAGAATTTGGTATTCCCATGTTAGAAGATGGATCCTATCCATCGAAGGAGGTTAAAACAAAAATCTTATTAGGTTCTAATTGTCTAAGGGATTTTTATGATTATTCTTCTAGATATGGAAAGACGAAGACAATTGACCTATCAAAAGATAAGGTAACCTTCACGTTCCAAGACTATGCACAAAATGATAAGAAACGACCATATAAAGTTACAATAAATGATAATTATGCTTATTTTACAAACGATGAAAATACGATGTATTCCTACAGTGGTTTCATGGATATTGACTATTTTAAGGAAATCTATACAAAGTATGCGAATACCTTAAAAGTTGAGGATAGAAAAAAAGCAATGAAGTCAATCGAGACTTATTCTCAAGCTTGGGTAAATGCAGATAATATTCGTGATGTTAATAAAGTCGTAGAAGAAATTCAGGCATTAGGCTTACAGGCTTATAGTGCTATGCAGGAACTTGGTCCAATGATTGAAACTGCGGATATGTTAAAGAATGTATTTGCTGGTATCGGTTTAATTGCAATGCTTGTCTCTGCAATCAATATTGCAAATACAATGATTATGTCCATCTATGAGCGAACAAAAGAAATTGGTGTCATGAAAGTACTAGGTTGCGTAGTCCGTGATATTAAAAAACTGTTTTTATTTGAAGCAGGTATGATTGGTCTGATTGGTGGGGGTATTGGTATTGCATTTAGTTACGTGGCTTCATGGGCGGTAAATAAATATGGTGGGAAATTAATCTCTAGTATCATCCCAGGAAATGGCTGGTATGTTGACGGAACCGGAACAGATTTTTCGCAAATTCCATGGTGGCTTCCTATCTTAGCAACTTCATTTGCTATTTTAGTAGGTGTTATAGCGGGTTATATTCCTGCAAGACGTGCTACAAAAATTAGTGCTATTGAAGCAATGAAAACAGAAGGCTAAAAGGTTATTAAATTTATTAATAGGAATTGATAACCTGAGGGCTAAATAATTTGTAATTTGTTAAGAGATAACGAACCAATAAGTTAAAATTAAACTGATGATTTAAAGTAAAATGGATTACCCAAAAAGCGTAGCAATGGCTGTTGTACTATTGCTACGCTTTTGGTTGCTTTTATACTAAGATAACTTGTGTAGAAACAGCATTTTATAGGATAATACATAGAAATAAAATAATATACCCTTGTTTCACTTATTTAAATGGTATATAATTCATGACATGGAAGCATGGCAGATATAACTTCTCTAGGGATAATTTAGTATAATGAGAGAAGCTTAAGACCATGATTTATATAAATGTACTGCTTCTTTAAGAAATAGAAAGGCAAAAGAATCTATGCACAAAAGTAATACAAGAAAAATAGCACTCTATGGGATGTTGATTGCACTTGCCTTTATTCTAAGTTACATTGAAACTCTGATTCCAATACCAATTCCTATTCCCGGAATTAAGCTTGGTTTAGCTAATATTGTTGTGTTAATAGGATTGTATGCACTTGGAGCAAATGCAGCATTTAGCTTATCTGTAGTGAGAGTACTTTTAGTAAGTTTGACCTTTGGTAATATGTCAATGTTTTGGTTTAGCATGGCAGGAGCTTTCTTAAGTCTATTCACCATGATTTGCCTAAAGAAGATAAAAGGTTTTAGTATGATAGGTGTTTCTATTGCTGGCGGTGTTGCCCATAATGTGGGTCAGATTATAGTAGCTATGTGTGTGCTAGGAAGACTTATTATATTTCAACTTCCATATCTGATTTTAGGGGGAATTGGTATGGGAACAGTGATTGGAATTGTAGGAGCAATTGTTTGGAAGAAGTTATCGAGAGCAATAAATCAATGGTAAAGACACTGAGATAAGGTTAAGAGGTATTGGTAATTTACAGGGAATTGCAAAGTGGTTTCCTATAAACATTAGTCAGAAAAATATATCAGTACAGGAGAATAAGAAGATGGCTACGATTCGAGATATTTCGTTAAAATGTGGGGTATCAGTCTCAACGGTAAGTAAAGTATTAAATGGATATCGAGAAATAGGAGAAGAGACCTCTAAAGCGGTTATGAAAGCAGCAGAGGAGCTTGGGTATGTACCAAACTCTTATGCCAGACAACTGAAACTTAAAAAATCATATAATATTGGTGTATTATTTGATACCCTATCTGTTTATGGATTAAAAAATGAATACTTTGCACACATTTTAGCCGCACTTAGAGAGAATGCGAGTCGTGGTGGTTATGATATTACGTTTATTGAGAACAATATAGGAAATCGTAGAATGACTTATCTTGAGCATTGTAAATATCGTAACTTTGATGGAATTTGTATTGTATGTGCTGACTTTACCAACCCTGAGGTATTAGATGTAGTGAATAGTGATTTTCCAGTTGTTACAATTGATCATTCGTTCAATGAAGCAATCAGTATCTTGTCGGATAACACCGGTGGTATGAGAGAACTGGTGGAATATATTGTTTCGATGGGGCATAAGAAAATAGCCTATATCCATGGAAATAAGAGTTCTGTAACTCATAATCGTTTGGTTGCATTTCACCAAGTATTGGCGGAACATGAAATTCAGATACCAGAAAGTTATATGAAAGAAGGCGAATATCGTCTTGCTGAGTCGGCTGAGGAATTTACGTATGAATTATTAAACCTTTCGGATAGGCCAACCTGCATTATAGCTTCTGATGACTACGCGGCGCTTGGAGTTATTAAAGCTATTAAGCGAGCTGGACTAAGGTTTCCAGAGGATATATCGGTAGCAGGATTTGATGGCATCTCTATCTCTCAAGCTCTAGAACCAAAGTTAACCACAGTGAAGCAGGATACAGAAAAATTAGGGGAACATGCAGCAAAAAAATTAATTTGTTTAATGGAAAGTCCTATGTCTACCCCTTTGGAGAATATTGTGTTAAGGGCAGAATTAATGATAGGCGATTCTGTTAAAAAACTTAGATAATATAGAAAGGAGCCACCATGGCAAAAGAATTAAAAAAACGTAGTGAAGTCGCTATAGAAAATACATGGGCTATGGAAGATTTATTTGCAAGCGATGAACTATGGTACAAAAATCTCGAAGTATTAAAAGAATATAAGGAAAAATTACTAACGTTTAAAGGAACACTTGGTAGCAGTGCTAAGACATTACTAGAGTTTTATCAACAAGTAGAGGAATTATTAAGATTATTAGATGACTTGTTAAATTATTCTTCAAGAAAACATGATCAGGACACCAAAAATTCCACTTATCAAGCAATGGATGGCGCGATGATGACTGCTTATGTAGAAGTATCAGAAGCTCTTTCTTTTGAGACTCCTGAAATTATATCGATACCAGACGATAAGTTAGAAGAATTTTATCAAGAAGAAAAAGGCTTAGAATTATACCGTCGTCATATAGATTCACAAAGAAGAATGAAGGAACACGTACTTTCAGATGCAGAAGAGAGGTTGCTTGCTGCTGCAGGAGAGATGGCATCTACACCAGGCAGCATTAATTCAGCACTGAATAATGCTGATTTAGTATTCCCTGAGATTACAGATGAGGATGGTGATAAGGTTCGTGTTACTCATGGTAACTTTATTCCATTCATGGAAAGCAAAGACAGAAGAGTACGAAAAGAAGCTTTTGATGCACTCTATAGTGTATATGAGCAATTTAAGAATACGTCAGCATCTATCTTAAATTCGCAGGTGAAGCAATTACAATTCTTTGCAAAGGCTAAAAAATACAACACTACGATTGAAGCAGCTCTTGAGGTAACAGAAGTACCAGTATCGGTATATCATAGCTTAATCGAAGCAGTAAATAAGAACCTACATTATCTTCATCGTTACATGGAGATAAGAAAGAAAGTTCTTGGCTTAGAAGAGCTTCATATGTATGACCTCTATACCCCAATTATAGAAGAAGCAGACAGTAAAGTAAGTTTTGAGGAAGCAAAGAAGACAATCATAGAAGCGTTAAGACCATTAGGAGAGGATTATATCCGTATCCTAGAAGAAGGTTTTAATAGTCGTTGGATTGATGTTTATGAAAATGAAGGAAAGCGTAGTGGTGCATACTCCGCTGGTGCAAGAGTTCATCCTTATGTATTGATGAATTATTCGGATACTCTTGATAGTATGTTTACGTTAGCTCATGAAATGGGTCATGCATTACACTCTTATTTGTCTAATCATACTCAGCCAACAATTTATAGTGAATATGTTATCTTTGTTGCTGAAGTAGCATCTACCTGCAACGAAAATCTGTTAATGCAATATTTGTTAAAGAATACAACAGATAAGAAAAAGAGGGCGTATTTAATCAATCATCTTCTTGAAAATTATCGTACTACATTATACCGTCAGACAATGTTTGCTGAGTTTGAACTACTCATTAATACAAAGTCAGAACAGGGGGAAACACTGACTGCTGATATGCTTTGTGAAGCTTACCGTGGATTAAACGAGAAATACTATGGAAAAGATGTTGTAATTGATGATAAGATTGCGATTGAATGGGCTAGAATCCCTCATTTCTATTACAATTATTATGTATTCCAGTACGCAACAGGATACTCTGCTGCAGTAGCATTATCAAACCGTATCTTAACAGAAGGGGAGCCGGCAGTGAAGGATTATTTGCAATTCTTAAGTGGCGGAAGATCAGCAGATCCAATTTCCTTATTAAAGATTGCAGGAATTGATATGAGTACCTCAGAACCAGTAGAAGAAGCCCTTAAGAAGCTTGGAGATTTATTAGATGAGTTTGAAAGCTTAGTATAGTTAAGAAACACTATTGCTTCTGTGCTAGAATTTTCTAGAAATATTAAAGTTATCAATAGATAGAGAAAGGAGGGCTGTTGCAAAATAATGAAAGAATTCTTATTTTGCAACAACCCTCTTTTTATTCATGACAAGGAAAAGTTCGCGAAGCGTGCTTTTTCTTGTTGTTATCAAAGAAAACTTACGAAGAGCTCCATTTTGTTGGTTGAAAGATTACAGATACATAAACTACTCTTATTCCTTAAAAACGACAATTCTGCATTTTTGAGTAATCCCACTTGAAGTTTGCACATAAATCGTAGCATGCCCTTTTGATTTGGCATGTATTAATCCCCATTGACTTACACTTGCAACGGAAGGATTAGAAGAATAATAGTAAAGTCGATCTGTGTTAATGCGAGGTGTGACATCTGCATCTAAGCGGCTTACAGAACCTATGGACAAAGTTTTTGTTTCCTCTGATAGTTCAACATCAGTGATAGGAATTAATTCGCAATCAATCACATAAACAGTCTTGTTCCCGCGGTAATCCGAGGCGTATATGGTATAAGTACCGGGTTTTGTCACTTGTATCGAAGCGTTATGGTTACTAAGATTAAGAGGGGTTCCCTCTTTACCACTAAGAAAATCTTTGACTGTCTTTTTGCCAGGTAGGTATTTTGCAGTTTTAATACCGCTTTTTGAATCTTTAATGGTGGTAGAGATAGTGATTGTATTATCGATTAGCGAGGTACTATAGCTTGCAGTAATAGTTGGGGCTTTGTTATCATCTATTATTTCATATGGTAAAATAACCTCATTTCCGGCATAGTCACTAACGTAAAAGGTATACCAACCAGCCTTCGCTACATCTATTTTTCCTTCGTTAATCGATGTGCCAATTGTACCATGTTTAAAATCGTCTAAGGTCTTCTTTCCAGGTTGATAGGAAATAACGCGAATTCCTGAATTACCCTTGTCAATCGCTTCAATAAAAGCAATGAGGCTACCATTCTCATATCCTGTATTGATCGAAATAGACGGTTTTTTTGTATCGCTTTGTAATAAGTCCATGGCCTCAATGCATGCGTAGGCATTTGGTATTCCAGGATAGTAAGTAAATGAGCTTAAATTCGTTAAAGGCTTGTAATTCATCAGTAATACCTCTTTGACATTAGAGGGGTATAGCTGTGAGGCGCTGGAGTATAAGATTGCAGCTATCCCTGCTACATGAGGTGCAGCCATGGAAGAGCCAGAGGAAGCACGGTATCCGCCTACAACAGTACTTAGAATATCTACGCCAGGAGCTGCTATATCTACTGAGGTTGCACCGTAATTAGACTTTACTGTTAAAGCACCATTTGGATTAATAAAAGTAACAGAAATAATATTATCTAAAGGTAAACTGGCCGGATACATCGGTATTGCATCGTTATCTGCACCGCTGTTTCCAGCAGCTGCAACAAATAACATAGAGGATTCCCTGATTGTTTGATCAAGAGCTTGATTATAGGTAGTAGAACCCCAACTTAGGTTACATACATCAGCTCCCATCATGGTAGCATATTTAATTGCTTTTATTGCATTCCCGATAGTTCCTTTACCATTCACTCCTCCATGAATCTTTAAAGACATTATTTTTACGTCAATATTAGAGGCTACTCCTGCAATTCCAATCTGGTTGTTTGCAGAGGCTGCAATAATTCCAGCACAGTGTGTACCATGGTCATCATTATCCTCTTTACTAGCGGCCATAGTTTTAGTATCATAATGACAGATTGTATTATCATTATTATAGTAATCCCACCCATAGATATCATCAATATACCCATTGTTATCATTATCGATACCATCTCCTGGGATTTCGTTTTGATTGATCCACATCTGGTCTTTTAGATCGGGATGTTCATAATCTATTCCGGTATCCACTATGGCTACGATTACTTGACGAGTTTGATGATTATCTTTATTATAAGCAGTCCAAGCTTCAGATAGCTCTAAGTCAATGTCATACGTACTAGACTGAAGAACTTGACTGTTTAGAGTATGTTGTAAATAGTTGCCATTGTTTTCGACCGGCCATTGGGAGTAATAGTACGGATCATCGGTGGATAGTAGTGCAATCTCCCCGTTATAATCAACAGCACTAATTTCCTTGAATCCTCGAAGCGTATGTATTAAGGAATCGGTATCGGAGATATTTGTTGTACAAAGCATGTAGTTGTCAAATTCCTCAAGGATTTGTAACGATGTATTATAAGTAGATAAGACCTTTTCTTTTTCTTCCCTTGATACCTTAGCATCCCAAAGGAGAACGAGTTCAGTTAAGGAGGAATCTGCTGCTTTATCAGAGACAACCTCACCTTTTTCTTTGTTTGTGTCAAACAAGCTAGGCTCTTGTCCTTCGCTATTTATTGGAAAACAAAGACAAAGAAGCAGCGAGATTAATATGAAGTTTATATGTTTTCGAATATGTACCATAGAAAGCTCCTTCTTTGAATGAAAATTAACTGGTTACTGGGTATCTATATTAATGTTAAAAATAAATACTCTTTCAAAAGCAACTCAATAATATCATATTTATTTTTATTTACAATCTTATTTTTAGACAAAAATTATGGTTTTTTAGTGGCAATTATATGTCAAAATAGATTAAAATCAGAATATTAGGAATGTACATAACCAAAAGAGGAGGAAAACAATGAAAGTACTATTAGTCGATATCAGTTTAAATCAGATGAAAAGTATCACCGGAGTTGTTCAGCAGTTGATAAAAGGTGCCGAAATCATTGGTATGGCAAGTGATGGTCAAAGTGCTTGTCATGTTTTTTTGGAACACCATCCAGATATCATTCTGATATCCAAAGAATTAAAAAGTACAGATGGATTCGCTGTAGCTTCTGAGATACGTAAACTAGATAATGAAGTCGGCATAATAGTATATGGAGAAGACGAGTCTGTTACGAGTCTAAAAAAAGCGTTAGAAGTTAGAGCCCATTCCTATCTTATGAAACCAATCACAAAAGAGAAGCTTCGACAGGCGATGGAAGGAATTTGTGAGACTTCTGAGCGTAGAAGATATCAACTAGTGGCGGACCGCGAAATCTTAGCTGCACAGGCTATGGAATTAATTGAATTTAGTTTTGTGTATTCCGTATTATATGATGAAGACTTCCAATGGGAGTGGAAAAATTATCAGTATATGCTCAATCTAAGTGGTAGTGGATATGTCATCTATGTATCATTAGAAAAAGGAAACTATAAAGAAAGGATATCATATGAGCGGTTTAGCAAGCTAATCAAGAAAAATGTTACCCCTGGTTATCGCTGTATTGTTGGAAGGGAGATGTCACGTAGCATTGTCATCTTTGTCATGGAAAAGTACGGATTGGAGTGCAATACCTCAAAAGTAGAACAAATCCGTTATGGTGAGTACATACGAAAAGTATTCCGTGACATGTTCCAAATTGAAGCAAAGGTTGGTATTGGAAGTTTAAAGCCGATTGATAAACTTGTAGTCTCCTATGAAGAAGCTCTTCGAAGCTTAAGATATGATCGCATGGGAAGTATCTCCCATGTGCAAGATGTAGCAGAAGAACGAAAAGAAAAGAAGCAATTTTACACAGAGATGGAAGAGAAGTTCTTATTAAATGTACGAGATGGAAATAAAGAAGCATTGAATAATTTAGTAACATTACTTGATTTGCTCTCCAATTATAATATATTAGATAAAAAAAATAAGCTGTTAGAACTAATTGTAATGGCATCAAACAAGACTAGAAGAGACGGTGGAAGCGAGTCTGAGTATACCAATTATATGGAACTCTTACGGGAATTAGATTCGTTATCTGAAGGAGAAATCAACGCTTGGGCATTTCGGAGCGTTAATTACGTTTTAAAGTCAGTAAGAGATAATCAAAATGAGAATTCCTTTGCGGCGATACGAAAAGTTCTGCGCTATGTTGACACTCATTATGATGAGGATATTACATTAGAAGAGGTAGCTAGTATTTTAAATATAAGTCCTCAGTATTTTAGTCGTATCTTTAAAGAAAAGATGGGAGTTACCTACGTAGATTATCTAACTAATATTCGAATCAAAAAAGCACAAGAGTGGTTAATTTATTCGGACAAAAATATACAAGAAATATGTTATATGGTAGGTTATAAAGATCCAAACTATTTTTCTAGAGTGTTTAAAAAAAATGTAGGAGTTACTCCAAAACAGTTTGTTGAAAATAAAGGGAAACGGTAGTTTATAAAAAGTAATTCAAGATAGATTGCTATGGTAGAAATGTGAGGGTTTCTGCCATAGCAGAAAAAGAGTCTCTACTTGACGTAAGTTAAATATTAGGTTATGATAAAGGTATAAACTATAAAAAATGGTACAAAATGATAGAAAGTAATAATTTTTTCTTAATAAAGCAAGTAGAAATATGATAAAATCAAAAAAAGATCATTGACGAGAACTCCAGAGTATGATATAGTAAACTGGCTATGGAAGAGGTCTTTTTTTTATGCCTAAAAACAGTGAAGACCTGTATCGGTTCTGGCTTTTGGCTAGGGCAGTTACATGTTAACGCAAGAATAGGGCAAGGTTTTTGAATCGGCATATTCAAGATCCAAAGATGCTTTATTCACCACAGAAAATTAACGGAGGTGGAAGTTGTGCGAGTAAAAATTACATTGGCATGTACAGAATGTAAACAGCGTAATTACAACACTACAAAGGAAAAGAAAAATCATCCTGACAGAATGGAAACCAAGAAGTATTGTAAATTCTGCAAATCACACACATTACACAAAGAAACTAAGTAATAATGTCTAATGATGGATGGAAAGCTTTATTCGTCCTATGAGATGACAAACCTTTTACAAGGAAGGAAAGTGAAGTTATGGGAGATACTGCAAATACTTTAGAAAAGGCTCCAAAAAAGAGCTGGTTCAAGGGTCTTAAGTCAGAATTTAAAAAGATCATTTGGCCGGACAAAGAATCACTTGCGAAGCAAACCGTAGCTGTTGTTGTCATATCCACTATTTTAGCGATAGTTATTGGAGTTGTTGACCAGATTATAAAATTTGGAATCAAGATAATACTTTAACTAGGATAAGGGTGATGATATGTCAGATGCTAATTGGTACGTAGTTCATACCTACTCGGGATACGAGAATAAGGTAAAAGCCAACATTGAGAAAACTATCGAAAACAGAAAGCTTCAAGATCAGATACTGGAAGTTTCGGTTCCTTTGCAGGATGTTATCGAAGTGAAGAACGGTGTAAAGAAAAAAGTTCAGAAGAAGATGTTCCCTGGATATGTGTTATTAAACATGATTATGAATGATGACACTTGGTATGTTGTTCGTAATACCAGAGGAGTAACTGGATTTGTAGGTCCGGGATCAAAACCGGTACCACTCACTGACTTCGAAATGAAGAGCATGGGAATTAAGAAAGATGAAATGGTAATTGATTTTGCGGTAGGCGATACCGTAACAGTAGTATCCGGTGTATGGGAAAATACACAGGGTGTGATCAAAGCAATTAACGAGCATAAACAAATCGTTACCATTAACATTGACATGTTTGGTCGAGAGACACCTGTTGAGATCAGTTTTACGGATGTAAAGGTTGAAAAGTAAAAAACTTTAAGGTAATGTTAACAAGTTCGCGTAAGACGCGGACAGTGGGAGGGTAAGTAGCAAGCAGGTAGTCCTGACAATAAGTCTATTACTCCCGGTAAAACCACAATTTTAGGAGGTATGCTATCATGGCAAAGAAAGTTACAGGTTATATTAAATTACAGATTCCTGCTGCAAAGGCAACACCAGCACCACCTGTTGGTCCTGCACTTGGTCAGCACGGTGTAAACATTGTACAGTTCACAAAGGAATTCAATGCTAGAACAGCAAATCAGGAAGGTATGATCATTCCTGTTGTTATCACTGTATATCAGGACAGAAGCTTTAGCTTCATTACAAAGACTCCTCCAGCAGCAGTATTGCTTAAGAAGGCTTGTAATTTAAAGTCCGGTTCTGCAGTTCCAAACAAGACTAAGGTTGCTACAATCAAGAAGTCTGAAGTTCAGAAGATCGCAGAATTAAAGATGCCAGATTTAAATGCAGCAAACATTGAGACAGCAATCAGCATGATCTCTGGTACTGCAAGAAGTATGGGTATCACAGTAGTTGAAGACTAACACGATGTTTATATAGATGTGGGAGGGCAATCCCGATAATACCACTAGGAGGTAAATCATGAAAAGAGGAAAGAAATATACTGATTCAGCAAAGCTTATCGACAGAAATGTTCAATATGATGTTGAGGAAGCAATCAGTTTAGTAAAAAAATCAGCAGTAGCTAAATTCGATGAGACAATCGAAGCACACATCAGACTTGGTGTAGACGGACGTCACGCTGACCAGCAGGTTCGTGGTGCGGTAGTATTACCACACGGAACAGGTAAGACAGTTAGAGTTCTTGTATTTGCTAAAGGCGATAAAGTAAATGAAGCTTTAGCAGCAGGAGCTGACTTCGTAGGTGGCGATGAGTTAATTCCAAAGATCCAGAACGATGGATGGTTTGAATTTGACGTTGTAGTTGCAACACCAGATATGATGGGTGTAGTTGGTCGTCTTGGTCGTGTACTTGGACCTAAGGGCTTAATGCCAAACCCTAAGGCAGGAACAGTTACTATGGATGTTACTAAGGCTGTTAATGATATCAAAGCCGGTAAAATCGAATATAGATTGGATAAGACAAACATTATCCACGTGCCAGTTGGTAAAGCTTCCTTTACCGAAGAACAACTCGCAGACAACTTCCAAGCGCTTATGGGTGCAATTATCAAGGCTAAACCTGCTGCAGCTAAGGGACAGTACTTAAGAAGCGTAACAGTCGCTTCCACAATGGGCCCTGGAATCAAGCTTAACACAGGTAAATTAGCATAATTTATTCGTTCATACTGTAAAGTGGGATAACTCCCAAATATTACAGCTTGGGCAAAATAAAATTGGTAATTGACACACGAATAGATTTATGTTATACTCAAAAAGCTCGTGAGAAGCTTAATTCTCACAAACTGCCGAAGACAGTAGGTGCCGCGATGGCATAAGGTGTGACCGCCTACCGAGGAATAGATTAATCAAGCTAATATGCTAGACTAATAATCTGCCTCCTGTTTTCGCAGGAGGCAGTTTTTTATTCCGTCTTCTATACAGAATCTATAAGGAGGTGTAATAGAATGGCAAAGGTTGAATTAAAGAAACCAATCATTGATGAAATCAAAGCTTATGCTGCAGATGCTAAGGCAGCGGTTATCGTAGATTACCGTGGTCTTACTGTAGAGCAGGATACAGCTCTTCGTAAGAAATTAAGAGAAGCTGGTGTTGTATACAAAGTATACAAGAACACATATCTTAAGATGGCTTTCGAAGGAACTGATTTCTCTCAGTTAGACAAACATTTAGAAGGACCTACAGCAGTAGCTTTTAGTACTGAGGATGCAACATCCGCAGCTAGAGTTTTAGCAGAGTTTGCAAAGACAGCAGACAAGCTTGAATTAAAAGCTGGTGTAGTAGAAGGAACTTATTACGATGCAGCAGGCGTTCAAAAGATCGCTACTATCCCATCAAGAGAAGTTCTTATTTCCAAGTTACTTGGAAGTCTTCAATCTCCAATTACAAACTTCGCTCGTGTGCTTAAGCAGATCGCAGAGAAGAATGGAGAAGTTGCTTAGTATAATAACTTTATATCCCTTGCGGTTTAGAGTTAATAGAACGTAAAAACAATAATTAAATGGAGGTATTTAATAATGACAACTCAAGAATTTATCGATGCTATTAAGGGCATGACAGTATTAGAGTTAAATGATTTAGTAAAAGCTTGTGAAGAAGAATTCGGTGTAAGCGCAGCAGCAGGTGTTGTTGTAGCAGCAGCTGGCCCAGCAGCAGAAGCAGCTGAGGAGAAGACAGAATTCGACGTTGAGTTAACAGACGTTGGAGCAAACAAGGTTAAGGTTATCAAGGTTGTTCGTGAAGTAACTGGTTTAGGCTTAAAAGAAGCTAAGGACGTTGTTGATGGCGCTCCTAAGGTTCTTAAAGAGGCTGCTTCTAAGGAAGAAGCTGAAGATATCAAGACTAAGCTTGAAGCTGAAGGTGCAAAAGTTACTCTTAAGTAATTTAAACCATCGAGGAAGTCTCCCGCTATTAAGCGGGGGTTAGACTTGCATGTTTCAGTGGGAACACTCCCACTGAAATAGCAACGAAGTTGCTAATGGGTTACGAGTAAATAGCGTTTTGTCAGCGTAGCTGACAAGTGAATTACGAGTATCCTCTGGCATCTCTTGATATATTGGAAGCGACAGTTTACTGTTTAAATCCTTTCTGTTAGAGAACAGGTGGCGACGCATCCTAGGATGAATCTCGCTTTAGGTTTTCTATCACTTAAAAATAATGAAACCACTCCGTGTGTGGGTTACGATGAGTAGCAAACAGATTGGAGTGGTTTTTTTACATGGAGAGAAATATTTATAGTGTTTTGATAGAATAATAATCATACATGTAACCCTACCGGGCACTTATTGAGATACTTGAATTTTGTACTCGAATATGTTACATAATTCGAAACATTATCATTGTGTAGAAAGATTGCACAGATATGTTAATTGCGTGTTGAACATACGTAGGAAGAATAATTAAGTTGAAAGATGGAGTTTTCAACTATAGATAAATACCATATTCAACTCTGAAATGATTGCATTTTAAATTGAATATGCTATGGAGGATATTATGTTTGATTTAGTTAAAAAAAATAGTAGATTCGAACGTTTTTTTGTATTCCTAACTTGCTATTATACTTTTTTTGTAAATGGTATGATGGTTTTAATGGTGGGTACGATTTTACCTTATCTGATTAAAGAGGCAAATTTAAGTTTTAGTATTGCTGGTGGTTTATTATCTGCATTTGCGATTGGTAATCTTCTCGCAAGTTTTGTTAATCCGCCAATTATCGCTAAGTTTGGTAGGAAAAAGACAATTATTGTTATGTCTTTTTTTATACCGATTTGCTTAATTGTTATTATGGGGATACCTGCTATACCGGTGTTATATCTAAGTTTTATACTTCTTGGGATAGGCCGCGGATCTGTAAGTATTTTTAATAATACAGTAGTGAATGAACGTGCCGAGGGAAAAAGCTCAATGTTAAATATTTTGCATATGGCATTTGCCTTTGGTGCTTTCTTAGCTCCTTTCCTTAGTTCTCTTTACATTAGCCACCAACTAACATGGAGACATTTGGGGTATACTATTGTAGCGTTATTTGCACTTACCATTATTCTTTTGTTCTTTATTCCAATACCATGGGAAGAGGGAAAGAGTGAAGCAATAAAGAAAGATCAGTCAAGTGCGAATCGGTCATACTCCAAAAGTTTGGATTTTTATGTAATAGGTTTGATTTTATTTTTCTATCTAGGACTTGAGAACTGCGTGAATGGATGGTTTATCACTTATTTTAAGGATACTGGTATTATGAGTGATGAGTTGGCAACTAATTTAGTATCATATACATGGTTGGCAGTCATGATGGGACGCCTTATGACCGCTTTCTTATCTTCTAAGGTAAGAAAGAAGACATTAATATTAACTTACTGTATATTAACAACTGGCTTTTTTGGTTTGTTAATTTCAACAACGAATGTTAATGTAATCACTTTGTCTATAGTCTTGTTGGGATTTTTCTTTGCGGGCATCTATCCAACCTGTATTGCTAATGCCGGTGCAATTATAAAGGGAAGTCCTTCTGGAATGTCAATGCTCCTTGCGATTGCTGCACTTGGTGGAATTATAGCTCCTCAAATTGTTGGGTTTGTGGCAGATGCCATTGGTTTAACTGGAGCGATTGGGGTATTGTTGTTTAGTACTGTTTTCATGGTACTTTTTGCGATTATAAATTATCGACGTAGTGTAGTAGAATAGAAAATAAAATATTTGGAATATTAGTATAGATAAGGGTTGTGTTCCAATGAGAAAGAGCTTTTTTGACTGTGAGCAGATATCATTAGTCAAAGAAGCTCTTTTTTCTATGTTAAACAAGTTATTGAGTAGGATGATTTGATAATAATAGGGAGGAGTATTTTATGAAAAATATCTTCTTATCATAAAAAGAGAAAACAGAGATAAATTATATTTACAGAATCTTTCTGCTATGATATGGTAAAAATAGGATTTTAATATGAAAGAGTAATAAAGAATATAAGAGAATGGAGCTAAGTGGAATGAACTTCTATTTGAGTGATACCAATGAGGTTATGAAAGAAGTCTCAAGTAATGCTACAGGTCTAACGAAGGAGGAAGCTGAAAATAGGCTGAAACAGAATGGAAAAAACGTACTAAAAGAAGCGAAAAAGGAATCTTTGCTTGTTCATTTCCTAAAACAATTACTTGAACCGATGACTATCATATTGATAGTAGCTGCAATTGTCTCTGGTATTACGGCTGCTTATTCAGGTGAGTCATTTGCGGATGTAATTATTATCATGGCGGTAGTTATCATTAATGCTATTTTAGGAGTTTATCAGGAAAATAAGGCGGAGAAAGCAATTGAAGCCCTAAAAGAAATGGCAGCAGCTATGTCAAAAGTAATACGCCAAGGAGTTCAATATTCTGTAAAAAGCGAGGAGCTAGTCGTAGGTGATATTATCCTTCTTGAAGCAGGTGACGCGGTTCCGGCAGATGCGCGTATCATAGAAAACGCATCAATGAAGGTAGAGGAAGCGGCTCTAACGGGTGAAAGTGTCCCGGTTAATAAAATAGAACAAACGTTGTCTCTAAATGGGGAGAAAGACATTCCACTTGGTGATCGTAAAAATATGGTCTACATGGGAAGTACTGTGGTGTACGGAAGAGGCAAGGCTGTTGTTACTAGTACCGGGATGAATACAGAAATGGGGAAAATCGCAGACGCTTTAGCAAATGCAAAGGAAGGGAAAACCCCACTTCAACTGAAACTATCCCAGTTAAGTAAAATTCTAAGTTTTCTTGTGATTGGTATTTGTATCTTCATCTTTGCATTCAGCTTAATTCGTAATGGTAGCCTAAAAGGTGAAAATCTAATCAATACCTTTATGGTAGCGGTTAGTTTGGCTGTAGCAGCAATACCGGAAGGGCTTGCAACGGTCGTTACAATTGTGTTATCTATTGGGGTAACCAATATGTCAAAAAGAAATGCCGTGATACGTAAGTTAACAGCAGTGGAAACCCTCGGTAGTACACAGATTATATGTTCTGATAAAACAGGAACACTTACTCAAAATAAAATGACTGTTGTGAAAGAATATACCAATGATCGTGCGTTTTTAGCAACAGCAATGGCTTTGTGCAGCGATGCTGAACTGGATGAAAATAATCAGGCAATCGGAGAGCCAACAGAATGTGCCTTAGTCAACTACGCTTACACAAATCAGTTGCCTAAAGGTGAGCTAAAAAAGGATCAGCCAAGAATTGGTGAAGCTCCATTTGACTCAGTTCGTAAGATGATGACAACAGTGCATCAAAAAGAGAAGGAATATATCCAATATACAAAGGGTGCTCCTGATGAAGTGCTAAAATGCTGTACTCATTATTTATCTGCTGATGGTGTGACCGAGATGACAGAAGAGATAAAATGTGAAATATTAAAGGTAAATAAAGAAATGGCAGATGGGGCTTTGCGTGTTCTGGCAGCTGCTTTTCGCACCTATTCTGAGAAGCTAACGCAGTTTGAGGAAAAAGAATTAGAAAAAGAACTTGTGTTTATTGGATTAACCGGTATGATTGATCCGGTTCGACCAGAGGTATTAGTTGCCGTAAAAGAATGTAAGGAAGCAGGAATACGCCCTATTATGATCACAGGCGACCATAGAGATACTGCGGTTGCTATTGCAAAAGAGCTTGGTATTATAAAGGATGCTTCTGAGGCTATCACAGGTGCTATGCTATCTGAAATGGACGATGAGACATTCTCTCAAGCGATTGAAACTTATTCCGTCTATGCCCGCGTACAGCCAGAACATAAAGTTCGAATCGTAACGACCTGGAAAGAAAAAGGAAAGGTAGTTGCTATGACGGGAGACGGTGTAAATGATGCTCCTTCTATTAAAAGTGCTGACATTGGTGTCGGTATGGGGATAACAGGTACCGATGTAACTAAAAATGTTGCTGATATGGTGTTAGCAGATGACAATTTTGCTACGATTGTTGCTGCAGTAGAAGAAGGTAGAAGAATCTATGATAATATTCGAAAGTCCATCCAGTTTCTATTATCTTCTAATTTAAGTGAGGTATTGGCTATCTTTGTAGCTACAATCTTTGGATTTACTATCTTAAAACCAGTGCATCTACTTTGGATTAATTTGATTACAGATAGCTTTCCTGCTCTAGCTTTAGGTATGGAGCACGGCGAGAAAGATGTAATGAAAAGAAAACCGCGAGATGCGAAGGAAGGAATTTTTGCTGGAGGGCTTGGCTTTGATGTTATCTATCAGGGATGTTATGTTACTATAATAACATTATTATCCTATTTTGTTGGTCACTATATGGAAAGTGGAAAATGGGAGATAGCAAGCAGCAGTGACGGAATGACAATGGCTTTTCTCACCATGTCTTTAGCAGAAGTAATACACTCGTACAACTTACGATCAAGGAATAAGTCAATATTTAAGATGACTTATCAAAATTTTTATCTTCTAGGTGCAATTGCGCTATCCTTTGTTTTAACTACTGCAGTAATTTATGTGCCTTTCCTAAGGGATGCATTTGGCTTCACAAAAATTAGGATAGAAGAATTTGGAGTTGCAATTCTATTTGCAATTACCATAATTCCGGTAGTCGAGATAGTGAAAGCGATACGAAGAGTCAAAGAAAGAAAATAGTATCGTATATTTAGAATGACTAGAATTGTGGTTGAATTATTCGTAAGAAGATGCAAAAAGTTATTAGTTTTTATATAGAAGCTAATAAAAATAAAATTATAAAGGAAAGTCGTTAAAGGAAAAGTTATAAAGGGAAGGTCATAAAGGGAAGGTCATAAAGGAAAGGTTATAAAAGAAAGATAGTAAAAGAAGTTAGTTTAGAAAAGGTTAATATAGTAAAGCAGGACGAAAATTAAAATACCCCTATTTGTAAGATAATAGAGGTACGATGATTTCATCCTGCTTTTTATATTGATATATTGATATAAATTACATAATTAATGGGAACTTAGCTTTATGACAAGAATGAATGAAGAACCAATAAATGGTTATACTAGAAAAAATACTAGTTTTTGTCCGTTTTCTATAAGTTGATACCTTCTTGGAAATCTGTTTCGGTTTTGATCATAGTCAGGGAAAACTAAGGGGATCCCCCTAAATAGTAGGGGAAAATTGTAAATATCGGACTTTACAGATATTTTATGAAAAATATAAAAAAGCTGTACAATTTACTATTGACAGCTTGACTATACTGTGATAATATGAAATGTGCACTATTGTGGTTTTATATGCCCATTTGTATATATTATAACACATAAAGTTCAAAATGCAAAGTGTTTTTAAGAAAATTTATTGCATAATTCATAAAAAACACAAAATGTGCTTTTGAAAATCATGGAAAACTCAATATTTTGTGGGTTTTCTTACGTTTTATGCAGGGTGAAACAAGTGTACTGCCTTGCTTGCGAGGCTACGAGTATCAAGGTAAACGACATTTTACGATTCAGTTCTTTTAAACGGTATCTTAATTTAGTTGTGAAACATTAGATTCAATTTAATGATGATGTAACTGAAGCGTTATAGAATATCTCTGATTACTCGATTATATAAAAAAAACTAGAAAAATTTCAAGGGGTGAAAACGTCAATGGATAAAAACAGAATACGTCCGATTAAGGTTGGAAAAGGCGTAAGAATGAGCTATTCAAAGCAAAAAGAAGTACTTGAAATGCCAAATCTCATTGAAGTTCAGAAGGATTCCTATAAGTGGTTCTTAGAGGAAGGCCTAAATGAAGTATTCGATGATATTTCGCCGATCGAAGATTACAGCGACCATCTTAGCCTTGAGTTTGTAAGCTTTCAGCTCTGCGAGGATGATGTTAAGTATTCGATTGAAGAATGCAAGGAAAGAGATGCTACCTATGCGGCTCCGTTGAAAGTAAAAGTTAGACTTCGTAACAAAGAGACGGAAGAAATCAATGAACATGACATCTTCATGGGTGACTTACCTTTAATGACTGAGACAGGTACCTTTGTTATCAATGGTGCTGAACGTGTCATCGTTAGCCAGTTAGTACGTTCCCCTGGAATTTATTATGCAATTCAACATGATAAAGTTGGTAAGACTCTTCATTCTAGCACAGTAATTCCTAACAGAGGTGCTTGGTTAGAGTATGAAACAGATTCCAACGATGTATTTTATGTTCGTGTAGATAGAAATAGAAAGGTTCCGATCACCGTATTGCTTCGTGCTATGGGTATCGGTTCTAACGCTGAAATTGTTGAAATGTTTGGTGAAGAACCAAAGATTTTAGCAAGCTTTAGCAAAGATCCATCGGATAATTATCAAGATGGTCTTCTTGAATTATACAAAAAACTTCGTCCAGGTGAGCCACTTTCCGTTGAAAGTGCAGAGTCCTTAATCAATAGTATGTTCTTCGATCCTAGAAGATATGACCTTGCTAAAGTTGGACGTTTTAAGTTTAATAAGAAGTTAGCTTTGAAAAATAGAGTGGTAGGTTTCCCTTTAGCAGAGGATGTTGTTGATACTGAGACAGGTGAAATCTTAGCAGAAGCTGGAACAATTATTACAGAAGCTCTTGCAATTCGTATTCAGAATAGAGCTGTTAGATCCATCTTAGTTCAGGCAGAGGAACGCAATGTCGTTGTTCTCTCTAACATGATGGTTGATTTTGATGAGTATGTTGAACTTGACTGTGACAAAGAAGAATTAGGGATCACAGAAGAAGTTTACTATCCAGCACTTCGTATGATTTTAGATTCTTGCAACAGTCTAGATGAAATTAAAGATGCGGTAGCAAAGCACATTACTGATTTAATTCCAAAGCATATTACAAAGGATGATATCTTTACCTCTATCAATTACAATATGCACTTAGAGTATGGAATCGGTAATCAAGATGATATTGACCATTTAGGAAATCGTCGTATTCGTGCGGTAGGTGAATTATTACAGAACCAGTACAGAATTGGTCTTTCCAGAATGGAACGTGTTGTTCGTGAAAGAATGACAACTCAGGACTTAGAAGGAATTAGCCCTCAGTCCTTAATTAATATTAAACCAGTAACTGCAGCAGTGAAGGAATTCTTCGGAAGTTCTCAGTTGTCTCAGTTTATGGATCAGAACAATCCACTTAGTGAGCTTACTCATAAGAGACGTCTTTCTGCACTTGGTCCTGGTGGTCTTAGCCGTGATCGTGCAGGTTTCGAGGTTCGAGACGTTCACTATTCTCACTATGGTAGAATGTGTCCAATTGAGACACCAGAAGGTCCTAACATCGGTCTGATTAACTCCTTAGCATCTTACGCTAGAATTAATCAGTACGGTTTTATTGAAGCACCTTACCGTAAGGTGGATAAGACAGAAGCTGATAATCCACGTGTTACGGATGAAGTTGTTTATTTAACAGCTGATGAAGAAGATAAATATGTTGTTGCACAGGCAAATGAGCCATTGGATGCAACTGGACATTTTGTAAACCAGAGTGTATCTGGTCGTTACAGAGAAGAAACATCATCCTATCAGAAGAGAAAAGTGGATTTAATGGACGTTTCTCCTAAGATGGTATTCTCTGTAGCTACAGCGATGATTCCATTCCTTCAAAATGACGATGCGAACCGTGCGCTCATGGGATCTAACATGCAGCGTCAGGCAGTGCCATTGTTATTTACAGAAGCACCAGTAGTTGGTACTGGTATGGAATTAAAGACAGCAGTAGACTCCGGTGTATGTGTGGTATCAAAGAAAGCGGGTACTGTTGAGAAGTCAACCTCCCGTGAAGTTGTGATAAAGAATGATGATGGAACTAAGTCAAGCTATCGCCTTGTGAAGTTTGCAAGAAGTAATCAGGGTACTTGTATTAACCAAAGACCAATCGTGGTGAAGGGTGATAGGGTAGAAGCTGGTGAAGTAATTGCCGATGGTCCATCTACTTCGAAAGGTGAATTAGCACTTGGTAAGAGCCCATTAATCGGATTTATGACCTGGGAAGGTTATAACTACGAGGATGCGGTATTATTAAGTGAAAGACTTGTTCAAGAAGATGTTTATACATCTGTTCATATTGAAGAATATGAAGCAGAAGCTCGTGATACAAAGCTTGGACCAGAAGAAATTACAAGAGATGTTCCAGGTGTTGGTGACGATGCACTTAAGGATCTTGATGAAAGAGGTATTATCCGTATTGGAGCTGAAGTTCGTGCCGGAGATATTTTGGTTGGTAAGGTAACACCAAAGGGTGAAACAGAACTTACTGCAGAAGAAAGACTTCTTCGCGCGATTTTTGGTGAGAAAGCAAGAGAAGTACGTGATACTTCCCTGCGTGTACCTCATGGTGAATACGGTATCATTGTTGATGCTAAAGTATTTACAAGAGAAAACGGTGATGAGTTATCTCCAGGTGTTAATCAGACAGTACGTGTCTATATTGCTCAAAAGAGAAAGATTCAAGTTGGTGATAAGATGGCTGGTCGTCATGGTAACAAGGGTGTTGTTTCTCGTGTATTACCTGCTGAAGATATGCCTTTCTTACCAAATGGTAGACCTCTTGATATCGTGTTAAATCCTCTGGGCGTACCATCTCGTATGAACATCGGTCAGGTACTTGAGATTCACTTAAGTCTTGCTTCCAAAGTACTTGGATTTAATGTTTCAACACCAGTATTTGATGGTGCAAACGAGTACGATATTATGGATACTTTAGAGCTTGCGAATGATTATGTAAATACTCCACTTGATGAGTTCCAAGCAAAATATAAAGATATATTAGATCCAGAAGTTATGGATTACCTTGTAACAAATGAGGATTACAGAAAAGAGTGGGAAGGTGTTCCAATTAACCGTGATGGTAAGGTACGTCTTCGTGATGGTAGAACGGGAGAGTACTTTGATAGTGCGGTAACCGTTGGATTCATGCACTACCTAAAACTTCACCACTTAGTAGATGATAAGATCCATGCTCGTTCGACTGGTCCTTATTCCTTAGTAACTCAGCAGCCTCTTGGTGGTAAAGCTCAGTTCGGTGGACAGAGATTCGGTGAGATGGAAGTTTGGGCACTTGAGGCATATGGTGCAGCTCATATCTTACAGGAAATCTTAACTGTGAAGTCCGATGATGTTACAGGACGTGTTAAGACTTATGAAGCAATTATTAAGGGCGATAATATATCAGAACCTGGTATTCCGGAATCCTTTAAGGTACTCCTTAAGGAGCTTCAGTCACTTGCACTTGATGTTACAGTTCTTGATGAGAACGGTGATGAAGTGAAGATGTCAGAAAACATCGATTACGGTGAAACAGAGTTTACACAGTATATCGAGGAAGATAACTTCAGATATGATGAGGGCTTTGAAGAAGCTGGATACAGTGAAGTAAATCCGGAGGAAGAAAGCGACACATTCGAAAGCTTCGACGAGAGTGAAAGCGTAATGGATTTTAGTGAGTCGGATGATTTCGGAGAATAATACTGAAGGGAGAGCCAGACAATGCCAACAGAGATGATAAATGAAAGTGTCAAGGATATCACCTATGACGCGATTAAGATAGGGTTGGCTTCACCAGAAAAGATCAGAGAGTGGTCTAGAGGTGAAGTTAGAAAGCCAGAAACAATCAATTACAGAACACTCAAGCCGGAAAAAGACGGTTTATTCTGTGAGAAGATTTTTGGACCAAACAAAGACTGGGAATGTCATTGTGGTAAATACAAAAAGATTCGCTATAAGGGCGTAGTATGTGACCGCTGTGGAGTTGAAGTAACTAAGGCAAGTGTTCGTCGTGAAAGAATGGGTCACATCGAACTTGCAGCTCCAGTGTCTCATATTTGGTACTTCAAGGGTATCCCAAGTAGAATGGGTCTTATCTTAGACCTTTCTCCAAGAACTCTTGAAAAAGTGTTATATTTTGCATCTTATATTGTACTTGATAAGGGAACTACCGATTTACAGTACAAACAGGTGTTAAATGAAAAAGAATTCAGAGAAGCTTATGATAAATATGGCGACAGATTCCGTGTAGGAATGGGCGCTGAAGCTATTATGGAGCTTTTAGAGGCTATTGATTTAGAGAAGGAATCAAAAGATCTAAAGAGAGGCTTAAAAGAATCTACAGGACAAAAAAGAGCACGTATTATTAAGAGACTTGAGGTTGTAGAAGCGTTCCGTGAATCCGGAAATAAACCTGAGTGGATGATTATGACAGTTGTTCCTGTTATTCCACCAGATTTACGTCCAATGGTTCAGTTAGACGGTGGCCGTTTTGCTACTTCTGATATGAATGACTTATATCGTAGAATTATCAACCGTAATAATCGTCTTAAGAGACTTCTTGAGCTAGGTGCTCCTGACATTATCGTTCGTAACGAGAAGAGAATGTTACAGGAGGCGGTGGATGCCTTAATCGATAATGGTAGAAGAGGACGTCCAGTTACTGGTCCTGGTAACAGACCATTAAAGTCTTTATCCGATATGTTAAAGGGTAAGCAAGGACGTTTCCGTCAGAACTTACTTGGTAAGCGTGTTGACTACTCCGGTCGTTCTGTTATCGTCGTAGGTCCTGAACTGAAACTATATCAGTGTGGTCTTCCAAAAGAGATGGCGATTGAATTATTTAAGCCATTTGTTATGAAAGAGTTAGTTGCGAAAGGAACTGCTCATAATATTAAATCTGCAAAGAAGATGGTAGAAAGATTACAACCTGAGGTATGGGATATCTTAGAAGAGGTAATCAGAGAGCATCCGGTAATGCTTAACCGTGCTCCTACCCTTCATAGACTTGGTATTCAGGCGTTCGAGCCAGTACTTGTCGAAGGTAAAGCAATTAAGCTTCATCCACTTGTATGTACAGCGTTTAACGCCGACTTTGACGGTGATCAGATGGCGGTGCATCTACCACTTAGTGTAGAAGCTCAGGCAGAGTGTCGTTTCCTTTTATTATCGCCAAATAACTTACTAAAACCATCCGATGGTGGTCCTGTAGCGGTTCCATCTCAGGATATGGTACTTGGTATTTACTATCTTACACTTCATAAACCAGGTGATCATGGCGAAGGTAAGTATTTTAAGAGTGTAAATGAAGCAATTCTTGCTTATGAAAATAGTGCAATCTCTCTTCATGCAATGATCAAAGTTCGCAGAACTGGTCTAAATGCAGAAGGTGTAGAGGAATCCAGAATCATAGAATCTACAGTAGGACGTTTCATCTTCAATGAAATTATCAAACAGGATCTTGGTTTTGTTGACCGTAGCAAGCCAGAGAATTTCCTTGCACTTGAAATTGACTTCCACGTTGGTAAGAAGCAGTTAAAGAAAATTCTTGAGAAATGTATCAATACTCATGGTGCTACCCAAACTGCAGAAACCCTAGATGCGATTAAGTCTTTAGGTTATAAATACTCTACTCGTGCAGCGATGACAGTATCCATTTCTGATATGACAGTACCAGAAGCAAAGAAAGATATCATTGAGCGTGCAGAAAAGCAGGTAGAAGATATTGCTAAGAATCATCGTCGTGGTTTAATGACGGAGGAAGAGCGTTATAAAGCAGTTATCGAAACTTGGAAAGAAGCCGATGATGAAATTACCAAGGAACTTCTTGCCGGACTTGATAAATATAATAACATCTACATGATGGCTGATTCTGGTGCCCGTGGTTCCGAGAAGCAGATCAAGCAGTTAGCTGGTATGCGTGGTCTTATGGCAGATACTTCAGGTAAGACAATCGAGTTGCCTATCAAGGCGAACTTCCGTGAAGGTCTTGACGTACTTGAGTACTTCATCTCCGCACATGGTGCTCGTAAGGGACTTTCCGATACTGCTCTTCGTACCGCCGATTCTGGTTACTTAACTCGTCGTCTTGTAGACGTATCTCAGGATTTAATTATTCGTGAGGTAGACTGTTGTGAAGGTACCGATGAAATTCCAGGTATGGAGATTAAAGCTTTCATGGATGGTAAAGAAGTAATTGAAGGCTTAGAAGACAGAATTATTGGTCGTTATGCATGTGAGACAATCTACGATGACAACGGAGAGTTAATTGTAAAGAAAAACCACATTATTACTCCAAAGCGTGCTGCACGCATTGTCGCAAGCAAAGCATACGAAGATCCAAATGCAACGATTAAGATTCGTACCGTTCTTTCCTGTAAATCACACATTGGTGTTTGTGCTAAGTGTTATGGTGCAAACATGGCTACCGGTGAAGCAGTACAGGTTGGTGAAGCAGTTGGTATTATTGCAGCTCAGTCAATCGGTGAGCCAGGTACACAGCTTACCATGCGTACATTCCATACTGGTGGTGTAGCGGGTGATGATATTACCCAGGGTCTTCCTCGTGTCGAAGAACTTTTCGAGGCTAGAAAGCCAAAGGGACTTGCAATTATCGCAGAATTCGGTGGTATTGTCACAATCAAAGATACCAAGAAGAAGCGTGAAGTTATTGTAACTAGAACGAACAATGAATCATTAGAATCAAAAGCATATCTCATTCCTTATGGTTCCAGAATTAAGGTTATGGATGGTCAAGAAATCGAAGCTGGTGATGAGTTAACAGAAGGTTCTGTAAACCCACACGATATCTTAAAGATAAAGGGTGTTCGTGCAGTTCAAGATTACATGATTCAGGAAGTTCAAAGAGTATACCGCTTACAGGGTGTAGAAATTAACGATAAGCATATCGAAGTAATTGTACGCCAGATGTTAAAGAAGGTTCGTGTTGAGAATAACGGTGATGCTGAGTTCTTACCAGGGACTATGGTAGATATCTTAGAGTTTAACGATGTGAATGAAAGCTTAGCAGCGCAAGGATTAGAACTTGCTGAAGGAAAGCAGACAATGCTTGGTATTACCAAAGCATCACTTGCTACGAATTCTTTCCTTTCCGCAGCATCCTTCCAGGAGACAACGAAAGTACTTACCGAAGCAGCAATTAAAGGTAAGATTGATCCATTGATTGGTCTGAAAGAAAATGTAATCATCGGTAAGTTAATCCCAGCTGGAACCGGTATGAAACATTACCGTAATGTTAAGTTAGATACCGATCAGAATCAAGAAATTACATTCTCTGAGGATGAATTTGACAATGGAAGTTACGAAGGTAATTTCTCCGGTAATGACTTTAAACAAAACTTCTACGAAAATGAAAGTTTCAATTCCGAGGAAGAAGTAAGCTTCTCTGAGGATGAATATTTCGAAGACGAAGAAAGTGATCTTTCAACTGAGAATTTTGATGATCTTAGATTTTCTGAAGAAGATAAATAATGTAAGAAGGTTTGATTGAATCGGTAAATGATTCGATAGAACACTAGAAGATAGGGCTGTTGCAAAATAGGTTATTTTGCAACAGCTTTTTTGTAATACATGTACCCTTGACGAAAGAAGGACATGGGAATACAATAACATCTAGGTAGTAGGTAGTAGGTAGTAGGTAGTAGGTAGTAGGTAGTAGGTAGTAGGTAGAGAAAAAATAGTTGGATGTTAAAGGGGATTCTATGGAATTTTTATATCAGTTAGAGAATATTAGAAACCCATTTTTTAATGGGATATTTCGTCTGTTTACATTGCTTGGACAAGAGGTCGTTGTATTAGCGATTTTATGTTTTTTTTATTGGTGTTATAATAAAAAATTGGCATATCGAATTAGTTTTGGATTCTTTCTTTCTGCTATTTTGGTACAGGGATTAAAGATAACTTTTCGTATTCCACGACCATGGGTAAAAGATCCATTATTTCAACCGGTGGAAGATGCGATTAAAGCAGCAACTGGATATTCCTTTCCTAGTGGACATACTCAAGCAGCGACTGCATTGTATGGTACATTAGCACTTTCAACCAAGAAAAATGTTTCAAAAATATTTCTTTTTCTTGTGATAGCTTTGGTTGGTTTATCTAGAATGTATCTTGGAGTACATACTCCTGCAGATGTGTTAACTTCTTTTTGTATTACGTTAGTTACTATTTTACTCATTTATTATTTTTCAAAATATGAGCTAAATCAAAATAAAAAAGTATACTTAATGCTTGGTATAGGTTTAATCTCAATTGCTTTATTAGTATATTGCGTAACCTTGTATACTAATGGTACAATAGAGTTAGCTTATGCAGCAGATAGTTGTAGTGCAGCAGCTGCTGGTGTAGGCTTAGCCATTGGCTGGTATGTTGAAAGTACGTATCTGAAGTTTAAGGAACGTGCATGTAGCAACCGAATGCAAGTAGTAAAATTACTACTTGGGCTCGTAATTACAGTATTACTAAAAGTTGGTCTTGGGGTAATCCTTGGGTCATCTATAGCAGGTAAAGGTTTAAAATACTTTTTATTGGTATTATGGATTATGATAGGTTATCCATGTATTATTAAAAGATTTATGAGTAATAAATTAGAGTAAGGTGAATCATCATACTACCAATGAACGTTTTACTATAAAAATGAAAGAAATATTACATTTCTTTTTACATGCGCGAAACTTGCGCAGGAATGGAGGTAACAATGGATATCAATGAATATATGGAAGGATATGATCGTTCCTTTGATGAAGATGAATTTGATTTAAGAATATGGGAATATATGCAGCAAGAAGATTTTGAATTAACGGAAGAGTTTGAAAACTTTTTAAAGGAATATTCGATTGAAAATGTTCATCAATTCTTAAAAATTATTCGCATGAAGAAAATGAGAAAAAGTTTAAATTAAATCAGTTTGCTTGGTTTAATTTTAAATTTGTGTTTCCTTTTTTGGCAATATCATGTATAATAGCTAAGGACTATGAAAGTTAATTTGATTAGATAGAATTACCAGTTGTTAAAAAATTAACGAGTTTAAGGAGGATAAGATATGTTAGTTTCAGCAAAAGACATGCTTACAAAAGCAAAAGCAGGCAAATATGCAGTGGGCCAATTCAATATTAATAACCTCGAGTGGACAAAGGCAATTTTATTAACTGCACAGGAACTTAAATCTCCAGTAATTTTAGGTGTTTCTGAAGGCGCAGGTAAATATATGACAGGATACAAAACTGTTTCCGCTATGGTATCAGCTATGATAGATGAGTTGAAAATTACAGTACCAGTAGCACTTCACTTAGATCATGGTACATTTGAAGGCTGTTTAAAATGTATCGATGCAGGTTTCTCCTCAATTATGTTCGATGGTTCACACTACCCAATTGAAGAGAACATTGAGAAGACAAAAGAGTTAGTAAAGATTTGTGCTGAAAAGAATATGTCCTTAGAAGCAGAAGTTGGATCTATTGGTGGAGAAGAAGATGGAGTGGTAGGCGCAGGAGAATGTGCAGACCCAGAAGAATGCAAGATGATTTCTGATCTTGGTGTTACTATGTTAGCAGCTGGTATTGGAAATATTCATGGAAAATATCCAGAGAACTGGGCTGGTCTTAGCTTTGAGACTTTAGATGCAGTTCAAAAGTTAACAGGTGATATGCCATTAGTACTTCATGGAGGTACTGGTATTCCAGAAGATATGATTAAAAAGGCAATTTCTCTTGGAGTAGCTAAGATTAATGTAAATACAGAATGCCAGTTAAGCTTTGCAGAAGCAACTCGTAAGTACATTGAGGAAGGTAAGGATTTACAGGGCAAAGGATTTGACCCACGTAAATTGTTAGCTCCTGGTGTTGACGCAATTAAAGCAACTGTGAAAGAAAAGATGGAGTTGTTTGGATCTGTTGGTAAAGCAGAATAATTGGTATAAACAACAAATGACATTTGCAAGTTATAAATCGCAAATACGTTCGTTTTTATTATTACAAATTGAAAAGCTGAAGAATCGGTTTAGGATTTCCGATTCTTCAGCTTTTTTATTCATGGCAGGAAAAGCTCGCGTAGCGGGCTTTTCTTGTTTCTGTCAAAGAAAAGCAGCATGAATTGTATTCGCATCCCTTTGCTTCTGTAAGAATTGCTTTATATAAAAGCTTGTCTTATGAGAAGAGAGAAAAACATCCTTAAACAATTATATTTCGATATTATTTGTCATAATATATATAAAAAATAAGACATGAGATAGATAAATGGTTATTTATAATTTAAATTGTCGAATAGCGTAGTCTATTTATTGCGCAATTAATACAATTTATATTTACAAGCAAAAATGGAAATGTTATACTTTTAATACTCTTATAGTATATGTATGAATCCGGATAAAAATATATGCTTCATATAGAGATAACTTGTGAATTAAGTAGGTGAATATCTATGGGGACTTTTAATAAGGGTGCAAGTACTAACGTGCTACATATCATTGCTGATATTCTATTTGGTTGTGTAGCAGTTTTAGTTGCTTCTATCATCTATTATTTAAAGAAAGGTTTTATGATTAGCAACTCCTACATTGTTACGTGTATCATGATTTTACTAGTGTTTATCTTATCGAACAAAGAATCACGTATGTATAATGTAACCACTTTTTTTTATGTGGATCGTATCATAAGATTTATAACAAAATCTTTTCTAATTACAACTGGAGTAACCACTTCCTTATTGTTTTATGTAGGGCGTGCAAACATTAATATCTTTTTTTACACAACATTTCTTATTATTTTTTATTTTTCCATGATTTTTAGCACCTTCTTGGCTCGATTTTTAGTCCGAAAAATGGGGATATCGGGACCAAGAACGTTATTAATTGGTGTGATAGAAGACTATCAAACGTTTGAAAGATATCTTGGAAAATCCAATTTTTTAATGAAGATCATGGGATATGTAAGTATTCATTCCATCGATGTGGATGAAAGGTACCTAAGTAATGTTGAAAATCTTGAAAAAGTAATTCATTACATGGGGATTGATCAGGTTTATATTATGAATCGAAATTACGAGAATTTTGATATTCAGCGCTATATTAACTTATGCATGGACATTGGGGTAACAGTTCGAATTATACTTGATACGTATCAGAATGACTCTGCTCAGAGCTATGTGAGCTGTGTTGGCACATATCCAGTATTAACTTACCATCGTGTATCGCTAAATAACTCTTCGAAGTTCTTAAAAAGGATGATTGATGTAATAGGGAGTATCAGTGGAATTATCTTATCTTCACCCTTTATGGTTATCGCTGCGGTTGCAATAAGGATTGATTCCAAAGGTCCAATTCTCTTTAAACAAATTAGAGTTGGGCAAAATGGAAGAAAATTTGAAATGTATAAGTTCCGCAGTATGTGTATTGATGCAGAGAGAAAAAAGAAAGAACTAATGGGGAGAAATGAGATGGAGGGAAAGTTCATGTTTAAGATGCATGATGACCCTCGTATTACCAAAGTAGGTAAGTTCATTCGAAAAACAAGCATCGATGAACTACCTCAATTTTTTAATGTATTAAAAGGAGATATGAGTTTAGTAGGAACTAGGCCACCTACGCTTGATGAAGTAAAGCATTATGAAAGAAATCATTGGAGAAGAATGAGTATTAAACCTGGTATTACAGGGATGTGGCAAGTAAGTGGTAGGAGTACAATTACCGATTTTAAAGATATTGTTGAATTGGATACGGAATATATAGATCAATGGAGTGTTATTACCGATTTTCGGATTATGTTAAAAACAATCATAAGGCTAATTGTCCCTAAGGATGCATGCTGAGTGTTGTTTTAAGATAAGAAATTAGAGCATATTGATTTGGGGGATAGTTTTAAAGTGATGCAGAAGGAACACCGTATAGTCTTAAGAATAATTCAGAGTGCAATAACGAAAGAAGACACCGAGCAATTGCTTGAGAATGAAGGGGATGGAGAGTTCTCCTGGGATTTAGTATATAAACTATTGTGCAAAAATAGTTTGGATGGGGTTACTTATCCTTATGTCTCTAAGTTAGCAAAGGAATTTGGGCCACCGGAAAAGTTAATGGATTTATGGAAACAAGGAGTTTTATTAAAAGCAATACGTCAACTTCGTTTAGAAAAAGCACTTGCTACGGTATGCAAAAGTGCCAAAGAGGAAAATCTTGAACTGATAATCATGAAGGGAATAACGCTTGGGCATTTGTATCCACAATCGGAATATCGATTTTCCTCAGATACTGATCTCTTAGTGAGCAAAGAATCAAGAGAAGAGGCGAAGGAACTATTTATGTTGCTTGGTTATCAATACAAGAGACAAAAAGACAATGTAGATGAGTTTGCGCTTGGTGACTGCCATATGATTGAACTTCATACAAGTTTATGGGAAGGGTTTACAGGGGTTAAAATAGAACAGTTAGAACGATTAAATCTCACGAGAGAGGATAGGCTAATAAAGCTTCAGGTGGATGACTATCAGGTAACTACACTTGGATATACGGAACACTTAGTTTATCAAATTTATCATATCATTAAACATTTCTGTCTTGAGGGTATTGGAATACGTTACTTAGTTGATATTACCCTATATGTAAATTACTATTTTTTTCATATTGATTTTAAGCAGTTTTGGAACCAGATGAAAGAGGTCGATTACGATAGATTTTGTATGAAAATTTTTTCTATCTGCATTTCTAAATTTAATATGAATCCTGGTTGCAATCCAAATAAAGTTTCAATGTCTTCTGAGGAAGAAGAGATGTTAGTAACGGACTTTCTTAGCTTAGGGTCGATGGATGAGATGGATAATAAAGATTGGGAAGCTCTTAATATCATTGCTCCATATTTTTGTAATCCTATGGAAGGAAGAAACGGGAAATTACTAAGGATTGTAAAGATGATCTGCCCACCGAAAGCTTATCTGTCGGAGGAATTTGATTATGCCAAAAAAAATCCAATCTTACTGCCGATTGCATGGGTTGCAAGAGGATGTAATTTTCACCAAAAAAAGAAAAGAAATAAGTTGAAATATGGGCTGATTAAAAAAATTTCAAAAGCGGAGTATCGTATCTCATTAATGAAAAAGGCAGGTATTATAAGCTAGGAAGTTGTGAGATTATATCGCAAACTTTAGGATAGGGGTATACGCATGAATAAACGAGTTGAACTTTACAGGCAAAATGATTGGATATTAGGAGATTCCATGGAGAGGATCTTAACTTCTATAGAAAATCGTAGAATAACAACAGGAGATCAATTATTCCTTCTATCTGGTTGTAGTACGGGAAGTGGCACCACTATGTGTACGATACAGATGGCAATTGCATTCGCTGAAGCTGGTTATCGGACATTATTAGTTGATTGTGATTCTAGGAAAGACAGTAAATACAAGCGATTATGTAATGAAAAAGAAAAAGGGCTCTCACATTTTCTGCTTGAAGATCTGGAATTTAAGGAGATTGCTTATTCTACGATTATTCCTAATTTAACGTATATACCCATTGGAGGAGATAAACAAAATCCAATATATTTATTTCGAAACAGCCGAATTGTTAAGTTTTTAAAGGAAGCAAAAGAATCCTATGAAATAATCTTATTAGATTTTCCTTCCATTCGTATATCTCCAGAAGCAACACTTCTTTTTCATCTCGTTGATGGAATTATATTAATTGCTTCCTTAAATGAAACAACGGAAAAGGAGCTTTTATATGCAAAAGATCAGATTATAAGTTATCAAGAGAAATATTACGGTTTAATTGTAAATAAGATTAGCCTTTCAGATTTAAAAGGTCAAATGAGAGACTATGATTATTATAAGCAGCCCAAGATAATACATCGTTACATAATGCATTTGAAAAAGAGGAAATGTTAAGGTGAAAAAATTGAAAATCAAAGGAATGAAAATAATAACAACCCTCGGAATTTTTCTTGTAATTTTGCTATATATACCGTGTGTTAGATGTATTGCAGCACTACCTGAGGATAAACCAAGAGTAGTAATCACTTCATTTGAAATGGATGGAGAAACTATTATCCCTGGGAAGTCCATTACGTTAAATTACAAAATCAAAAACATGAGTTCCGTATATAGTGTTACCAGTGTGCTAATTACCTATAACAATGCAGAGGATTACATTTATCCTGTTTTTGGCGATTCGAATCAATACTATATTGATGAGCTAAAGCCACAAGAAGAAAGGGACATGAGCATACAGCTTGATGTATCAAATAAAATAAATGAATCCAGTTTAAAGATGATATTTGAGATATCTTTTGTGGATTCTCTCTCGGGAAGTAATCAAAACTTTGTATCGATTCATTTACCTGTAAAATTATCAAATCAGCTGGAAGTACAAGGGTTATCAATTCCAGACATGGTTTCGCTTGGTTCTAAGTCACGAATTGACTTTACCTATGGAAATATCGGAAAAGAGCTCCTGACAAATATAATTATGAAAATCTCAGGGGGCGGTCTAAAGACGGAGCAAGAAGTGTATCTAGGTAATCTTGCAGCTGGGGAAAAAAAATATCATGAGCAGTACATAGAGTTTGAAGAGATTGGTGCTCATAAATTAGATGTCAGTTTTGAATATGCTAACTCCGAGGGTAATGTTTACGATATCCCAAGTCAGTTACTTGAAGTTAAGGTACAGCAAAAAGTATTGCAGGGAGAAGTGGAAGTTATTCAAGTACAAGAAACAAAGAGTAACTGGAATAATAGTTTGCCATATTTACTAGGTAGCTGTATTGTTGTGCTTTTTGCAGTGATTCTTGTATTAATTAGAAAGGATAGACGATTGTAGAAAGTGGAGGAAACATCGTGTATGGTGAATTGCGTTTCGTAGATCTTTTACATGCTCTAAAGGTGGCTTGGAAAAAAAGAGTGTTAATCTTTGTCATCTCGATCTTTTGTTTTTTAATCGGTGTATTTCTCACCTTGAATCACCCGGTTAAGAATGTGTATAGTGCTAGAACTACAGTCTATAGTGCAACCTATGGTTCTTACCAACAATCCTTAGCTGGTACGAATGCAATGATTGATTACGCAGATATCGTTTCAAGTAAAAAAGTTTGTCAGAGGGCTGCATCCATTTTAGATGCGGTGGAGCTTACGGGCGATGAGATACAGGCTATGATATCCGCTGATTTTAATAGTAATTCTTACATTATGAATATCTATGCTAATTCCACGGATCCGATTCTAGCGCAGAAGGTAGCCAATGCAGTAGCACAAGCCTTTGTTATTGAGATGAATGGTATTACAGGAGGAGAGTCAATTCAGTTACTTGATGAGGCGGAGCATTATTATCTCTCCTATAATGGGACAAAAAAATTAATTATTAAAAGATTACTGTTTGGCTTTTTTGGTTTTATTGTATCCGTTGCTTTCATCGTAATCAGTCAACTATTATCAGGAAAGCTAAAAACGATAGAACAGTGTATTTCTTTAAGTGATGGTAAATTATTAGGAATGATTCCATATATAGAGAAAGGCCGAGGGAAAACAAACTAAGGCCTATAAATAGGAGTTAGTGTGAATAAACAAGATTATTCACACACGAATTTGTGCTGTCGCCGAATTCGTAGCATTACGACAGAGTGGAGGTTAGTATGAAAATATGTCTGGTAGGTTCTAGCGGGGGGCACTTAACCCATTTATATCTACTAAAGGAATTTTGGGAAAAGCATGAACGCTTTTGGGTTACCTTTGACAAGGTGGATTCTAGATCGCTTTTAGAAAAAGAAAAGTGCTATTGGTGTTACTTTCCGACAAATCGGAATCTAAAAAACTTAATTAAAAATACGTTTTTAGCATTAAAAGTCTTGAGAAGAGAAAAACCAGATTTAATAATTTCTTCAGGAGCAGGTTCTGCAGTACCTTTTTTTTATCTAGGAAAATTGTTTAAGGCAAAAACAGTTTATATCGAAGTTTATGATCGAATAGAACTGCCAACAGTGACCGGGAAAATGGTGTATCCAGTAACAGACTGCTTTGTTCTTCAATGGGAGGAGCAAAAGAACATATATAAGAAAGGAATTAATTTGGGGGGGATCATATAATGATATTTGTTACAGTTGGTACTCATGAACAAGGTTTTGATCGCCTAGTGCGTCATATAGATCTGTTAAAAGGAAGCGAAAGTATAAAAGAAGAGGTGTTTCTACAGATAGGATATACCAAGTATAAACCGAAATTTTGTAAGTATCAGGATATGCTAACGAATGATGAGATGAATGAGTATTCTAAGAATGCTTCGATTGTAATCACCCATGGTGGACCTGGTAGCATTATGCTTCCATTTACGTATGGAAAGATTCCGATTGTGGTACCAAGACAAAGTGAGTTTTTAGAACATGTGGACAACCACCAAGTAAAGTTTACAAAAAAATTGGAGGAGCAAGGGAAGATTCTTGCGGTCTATGAGATTGAATTATTAGAGGATAAAATCTTAAACTATGAAGAGTATGTTGCAAGGCTATCCATGGATTATAAGGCAAATACAAAGCAGTTTGTGAAACGACTGGAACATATCTGCTTAAATCTCATAGCGAGGAATACATAAAAGAGTTAGAACGACATGAAACTACGTGGTAACGTACAAAGTTTCATTTATGAAAAGGCATTCAATTGCCAGAATAGAGGTTAGGATGGTAGATATCAGTGTTATCATTCCGGTATATAATGTGGAAGCTTACATAGAAAAATGTTTAGATTCTTTGGTTAAGCAGACCATATGGGAGCAGATGGAACTAATCCTGGTAGACGATGGTTCGAGAGATCATAGTAAAGAAATCTGTATGGGCTATGCTAATAAATATTCTAACATTAAAGTGCTTCACCAAAAGAATAGTGGGGTATCAGCAGCCAGAAATCGTGGTATCGATGCCGCGACTGGAATTTATATAGCTTTTATGGATGCAGATGACTATGCCGAAACGGACTTGTATGAGATTCTTTATCATGTAGCAACAAGGAACAGGGCGGATCTTTCGATTGTTGATTTTTCTATTTTAGATACAAACGGTAAACTTTATAAAAAGAGAAGTACAGAAAATTCTTTAAGGTGGAATCGATTCGAAGCACTGGAAGCCTTTCTTTCTGGTGGAGAAATAGGAATTAATATTTTTGATAAATTGTTTCTACGAGAAAAGGTTAAGGATTTGTATTTCCCAGTTGGAAGAGCGATTGGAGAGGACATGTATTATATATTTGAATCACTTTTTCGATGTGATTTAGTATGTGGGCATATGGTCAGTAAGTATATCTATGTGAAAAGAAAAGGCTCTGCAATGCTTTCTTCCTTTTCAGAAAAGTATTTTGATACCTTATATCTTTCCGAGGAGATTATAAAAAAGATAAATATTTCTTATCCGCAGTTAGTAGAGAAAGCAAAAGCTCATTATATGCACGAAAACTGCAAGACATTGGAGAGAATGTACCTAAGTAAGAATTATATTCTTTATAAAGAGCGAGAAAGAGAATTAAGAAAAGAGCTTAAGGCTTACCCTTTAAGTTGTGCTAAAAAAGAATTAAGCAGAAAGCAATATCTGGGAATAGCATTAATGAAATTTTCCCCGTTTTGCTATATCAAGGCAGTGAAACTGTTAAAGATATCGTAGCAAGGAATCGTATGAAATCACCGAAATGAATGAAATAATATCATTCGTTATTCAAATTATCATCATAGCAAGAGATTAGCTATTTGGGAGTTACAGTCATGTGGGAGAAGATAAAAGATAAACAATTGACAGAAATATTGCTTCAGATAGGTTCACTACTACTGATCTTAATTTGTTGCAGTGGTATGTCTCGATTGATGGAGTTTCGGATTTATATGATTGGAATATTTGGGTTATGTATGTACTTTCGTGAGTTATTAACGAGAGAGAATATCTACATATCACCAATCGGTTTATTACAACTTGGATTTATTATCATCTGTATAATGGGAATCTTTTATTCTATGAACCGAAGCGAAACAATCAAATATTCCTTAGTTTATCTTTGTATGTTTCCGATTTTTATTTTTACATATACTGAAAAATTCTTTCATAGTGTGTGCAAGGGTTTTCAGATCGCAACCTTAGTAGTAGCAGTTTCCATTATTCTAAATTCGCTTCTCCCGAGCTTATTTCTTACAACATTGAATTTTTTGATTCGTCCAGGAATGCAACCATGGTTGTATGGAGAAATTATGAGCAAATTTTATTCCGGTATTGCTGGGGAAAAGGGAGAAGCTGCTATACTTATGGTTCTTGGAGTGGCTCTTACTCTATCGAAGTTTGTTGGAAAGAATAGAGTAACTACAAGGGATTTTATTTTTTTACTTGTTTATATGTTTGCTCTCACGTTACCAGCAAAAAGAACCTTATTTGCAATAGGAATTGCTCTCTGTATTGTTTATATGCTTTTCTTTACGGAGAGAAAGAAGAAAATTATCGCAATGGGAATGGGACTAATATTGTTATTGGTAGTTATTATATTTGCGGAGAAGATACCTGGAATAAATAATTTGTTAGTAAGGTTTACAGAAAATTCGGAGGATAGCTCTTTAAACGGAAGGTCTTATCTGTGGGAAAGAGCGATACAGATGATAGAGTCAAAACCGTTCATAGGATATGGTTACGGAAGCTATAATACCTTTGCAAGCATTTACGGAGTACGTACATCTTCAACCGGGGATTGGGCATTTCACGCACACAATATCTATCTACAAGTCCTTGCAGAAACTGGTTTGATTGGTGGATTAATTTTATTTAGTGGAATGTTATTTTCCTTGGTGCAGCTTGTTCTCTTATATTTTAGACGTAAATTCTTAACGGATTCTCAAAGAGAACTTATGGCGTTTGCTCTCTTTATGCAGTTGTGTTTTCTAGTCTATGGGGTTACGGGAAATATCTTATATGGAACGAATCAAATGTGCTTGTTTTTATTCACGTTTGGGATTGTTATCTATTTAGAGCGACAATATCGAAGGGAAGTAAAACGATAGCTTTTGTTATGTAAGAGCGCTAAAGCGGTAGAATTGGGAGTTAGTGTGACAAATCAAGAGTTTTCACGCGTGAATTTGTGTCGCCCAAATTCGCAGGATTGTGACAGAATGGAGGTTAGTATGAACAAAAAAGTTGGTATTATAACATTCCATAGAGCATTAAATTATGGTGCAGTATTACAAGCGTATGCTCTACAACAGTTTTTATTTGGTTTGGGGATAGAGAATGAGATTATTGATTATTATTCGAAAAGTATAACTAGTTGTTATGCACCATTTAAAATCTGTAAAGGTAAGGTGGTACGAGGAATCGCTCGAGGGCTTCTTTTTTTTAGGGTGATACAAAAAAAGAGGAAGCGCTTCGAACAGTTTTGTAATGAATATCTTACTTTAAGTAAACCCTGTTATAATGATCTGGATTTGAAGGAATTAAGTAAGGATTATACGTTTCTTCTTACTGGTAGCGATCAGGTATTTAGTCCGATTAGTGCAGGCTTTGATGAGGCTTACTTTTTAACCTTTGTAGAGGATGAGAAGAGGTATTCTTATGCGGCAAGTTTAGGGATTAAAAAAATTCCGAAGGCTTTGGATGAGGTTTATCGAGAGCGATTAAGAGGGTTTCAATGTATTTCAGTTCGAGAAGCAGATGCAGCATCCTTATTACAAGATTATATATCCTCTAAAATAAAAGTTCATATAGACCCAACCTTATTAGTAACTAGTAGGGTATGGAACCAGATTAGTCATAAAACAGGATTTAAAAAATCTTATGTTCTTATGTTCCATGTAGAAAAACCGATTGTCTCCATACAGTTTGCCAAAGAGTTGGCAAAACAAAAAGGTCTGGAGATCATCTATATCAATGACCGGACAGTAATACGTGATATGAATATCAAATATGTAGTAGCACCTAAAGTGGAAGAATTCCTAGCTTGGTTTCGGGAAGCGGCCTATATTGTGACAAATTCATTTCATGGTACTGCGATATCGATACTTTTTCATAAAGAGTTCTTTGTAGAATTAGAAAATAAGAAAAATAGAAATGTTCGGGTAGAGGCATTATTGCAGCTCCTTCATATCGAGGAGCGTGAGATTAACAAAGAAACTAATACTTCTCTTACTTGTAAGTCGATTTCTTGGAATGAGGTGGAAGGAAGACTGAACCACCTAAGGGAGGATGCGAAAGAGTATATGGAGGATATCGTAAGAACAATGATATAGCAAGTGTTCATAATGATTGTTTGTTCGGGAGAAATAAAAAGAAACTAAAACTAAACAAAGTACAAATGGAGATAGATAGATGAAGTTTATGTTTTGCTCAAACAGAATGAAAAATGTGATAAGAATATCTGCAGGTACTATGTTAGGACAGATCATTATGTTCATTAGTCTTCCTATCCTAACCAGAATATATGGTGCATCTACAATAGGTGTATCCTCATTTCTACTTGCCTTAGCCTCTTTAATCAATTCGGTATCCGATGGTGGATTTACCAATGTATTAATGATTGAGGATAATGAGAAGACATCAAAAATGGTATATCAAACGATAACAACGATATCATTCATTATTAGTGGAATTGCAGCAATTGGGATTACTATTTATGACATATTTTTTTCATTGCAGCTCTATCAAAATAGTTGGTTTATCTTTCTCTATACTTTTATACTCTTTTTTACCTCAAAACAAATTATGATTTGCTACACATGGCTGAATAAAAAAGGGTTTTATGAAGTTTTAATGTTAAATCCGATTATCAATTATGGTTCTTATTCAATGATAGCATTTTTACTTGGAATTCTTGGGTATAAGCAATACGGTTATTATATCGGTTATATGGTTGGACAGCTAATTACCGTAATACATATGAAACGTTTTCTACCAAAGACATCTTTTAAGTTTCGATTCGAATCTATAGAGAAATTATACAAAGAACATAAACCTTTCTTTCTCTTTGAGCTCCCAACCAATTTATTATCTCAATTTAAGAACCAGATGCCAACTTTATTAATCAAAGGATTTTTTGGTAATGAAATTCTAGGATATTATTCGCTTGCTAACAAATTAATTAATATACCTATTAATTTATTAGCAAATGCAATGGGAAGAGTTTTCTTTCAGGTGGGAGCAGAGTTTCGAGATGATATCAAAAAAATTGGTACGTTTACCTATCGTAATATAAATAAGGCTATGAATGTAGCAGTGATTCCAACGATATTACTAGTATCCTTGGGTGATGTTGCTATAAACTTAATGTATGGAGAAGGCTATGAAATGGCAGGAGTTATCCTACGTATCGTTGCAGTGCAGGGGTTTATTACCTTTTTATCCCTTACGGTACAAGGGATTACAACCCTTATTAATAAACAGAAATACGCAATGGTATGGCTTTTATTACAAACAGTATTCAGTGTATTAGGGTTTGTGATTGGCGCGGGTATTTTTAAGAATATATATACTGCGCTAACTTTAATGACAATCGTAACCTGTATCTCTTATTTGATTTATTATTGCATTATTTATGAAGCGATTGGAATTGCTTGGACTAAGTTTTTCTTAAGAATGACGATAACACTTGTCATCCTTTGGGTAGCATCAGGGTTATTACGAAAGTTGATAGAACCAACAGGTATATTCGAAATTAAATTGTAAAATGCGATGTGAAGCATACTTAGGAACTATGGAAGACAATTCTCATTAGGAGGTAGTATATGCAGGAAAATAAAATGGGAATAGAACTTGATCCATGCTGTGGTTGTGCAGCATGTGCCGTTTGTTGTCCTACCAAAGCGATTACAATGAAGATGGATGAAGAGGGATTTTTATATCCTAAGATTACACTGGATGATTGTATCGGTTGTAAACGCTGCATCAGTATTTGCCCTCTTAAGGAGAATAAGATAAAAAAAGATATTACACAAACCTTAGCATATGGAGTAAAACACAAACAAAATAAAGTACGTATTTTAAGTCGTTCTGGCGGAGCTTTCACTGCTTTTTCTGATGTTATCCTGGCAATGGGAGGGGTTATCTATGGGGCTTGCTGGGAGCAGGAGTTAGGAAAGGTAATTCATCGTCGTGTTGTATCCAAAGAAGAACGCGACCAGCTAAGGGGATCAAAGTATCTTCAAAGTGACATATCAGGTTGTTATCATTGGATTCGAACTGATCTAGAAGAGGGAAGAAAAGTGCTTTTTACGGGGACCGGTTGTCAAATAGCCGCGGTAGATAGTTTTTTAGGGAAAGAATATGAAAATCTTTACCTCTGTGACATAATCTGCCATGGAGTACCTAGTTCTTTGGTATTTGAGGAGTATCAAAATTTTCTAGTTGATTTGTTTGAGGAAAAAATCAAGCGTTATCAATTTCGAGATAAGGAGGCTTTTGGCTGGAAAGCTAATATCGAATCTTTTCAAATAAAGAATAAAAAGAAATATTCCAATCTTTTTTCAAAAATATATCAAACAGATTGCATTCAACGTCCTTATTGCTACGAATGTCAGTACGCTTCCATTGAAAGGCGTTCCGATATCACAATCGGTGATTTTTGGGGAATTGACTCCATTATGAAAAAAAACATGGATAACAAGGGGATGTCTATAGTGCTGATACATACGAAGAAGGGGCTTAATTTGTTTCACCAGATTCTCTCGGATGTAGAGTTTCTTGACTGTTCTAAGGAAGACTATTTACAGCCGCAGTTAAAACATCCTTGTATTAAGCCAAGTAATCGAGAGGATTTTTGGAGGCTGTATAAGGAAGTCGGGGTATCTGGGATAGTAAAGATAATGCCTGGTGGAGTTTTAGGGGCAAAGTATAGAGTTTATACTAAGCTTATCGTTGGTAGACTTAAGAAATGTGTGGGTGGATTGAGTCAAACGCTAAAGAAAGTTAGAAAGGAGATGGGCTAGATGGCGATATCAAAAATTATACATTACTGTTGGTTTGGGTCTGCTAAAAAACCGAAAAGACTCGTTCGTTGCATAGATTCTTGGAAAAAGTGTGTTGGATACCAAATAAAAGAATGGAACGAAACAAATTGTGACTTTCAGGAAAATGAGTTTGTAAAAAAAGCTTACGAGCTGGGGAATTGGGCTTTTGTCAGTGATTACTTTCGTTTGAAAGCGTTATACCTGGAAGGAGGAATCTACCTAGATACTGATGTTGAACTAAAAAAATCTTTGGATGATCTCTTGGATAGCGATATGTTTCTTGGCTTTATTTACGATTCTATCATTGGTACTGCAGTGATTGGATGTAAAGAAAACCATCCATTTCTAAAATATCTCCTAGATGTTTATACTGGAATAGAGTTTATAGTGCTCGATAATAAATTGTTTTATCAAGGATTTACAGCGAAATTATTGCCTGATGAGGTATTCGTTAATAACAATGGATTAATGACACGAGCGATGCAAGAATATTTTCCGGAGTTTCGTATTCACGGTAAATATCAGGTATTTAAAAATATTCGTATTTTTCCAAAAGATATATTTGAGATTGGTCCTATCATTGGAAAGGGATATAGTATTCACCACTGTGAGGGGAGCTGGAAAAAGGATGCCAGTAGTATAAAGAAAAGGATAAAAAGAGGAATCAAAGGATTGGCATCGATTGTTCCACTGATACATATGGATTCTGTAATTAAGCATAGAACCTATAAGAAGTTATTGTATCATATTCCGAATTATTCGATACACCAAAAGCATTTAAAAGAATATAGAGAAAGCTAATCAAGAAAATGCCCTTGTACGGTAGCTTATTGTGTACAAAGGGCATTCACTATTTCAGGAAAGTTCCAAGTGAGATTATAACGATCTAAGAGACAGCTATTTTCGATTGAATTAATAATGTTACACTGACCTCCGCTATCCCACCAAAAGCAAGTAATAAGATATTGTTTGCCATAAGAAATATAGCTTTTTGCATGTTTAGCTCGGTCAGCACAGTTATTTTTATGGAAGGAGGCAAACTCTCCAATGATGACGGGAATATGATTGGAAACAAAGGTTTGTTCTAAGGAGATAAAAAGCTGTTCTATTAGGAGGTTATCTTCGTTATCTCGAAAGATTGATGATTCTTTCTTATTACTTAGCAAAGATTCCTGTAAACAAAATTGCTTCGGTTCATAGGCATGAACTGAAACAATCAGGCGGTTGGCAATGCTATCCGTGGGGAGTTCAAATGCACTCAAGACTTTTTTGTTCCAAGTGGCACCATAAGTACTTACAATGAGACAACGAGAAGTATTATTACCACCTGTTAGTCTAACGGTATCGACAAAGAGTTGATTTAACTTGTTTACAACCGATAAATCCTCTTTCGTTGGATTATCCCATTCATTTGTTTCGTTTAATATCTCATTAAATCCCTCGAATATTAGATGTTCATTATATTTTTGAAATCTAGTGGCAATCTGATTCCACAGAGAAGCAAATTTTTTTGAATTAAGCTCATAATTCTTAAGATCTGCTCTTAACCAACCATTGGAACCGACATCATGATGAAGATTAATAATACAGTAAAGGTCATTTCGGAGGGCATATTGAATCACTTCTTCAATGCGATCTAGCCAGTCAGAATCAATGGTATTCGTAGAGGAATCAATATGATTGCGATAGGTAATCGGAATTCGAATAGCACCAAAACCACTTTGTTTGATAAAGGATATCATCTCGTTAGTTGTTATCGGGTTATACCATAGAGTTTCATAGTAAGAGGATTTAGATTTTATGAATTCTGGTGAGAGATAATTAGTAATCTGAACCTTTAGAGAAAGGACTGCCGTCTTTAGTGTAGCTGTCGAAAAGTTAGAAAGGGCAAAAATTTCTGGATAGAATTTTGCAACACCAAGATTCATCATTAATTCATGAGTACCAAGGAACTCTTCAAGGTTAATTGAAGTTCCGTCTGAAAATGTAAGGATAGCATCTTTAATATCTATAATAAGTCGGCTTTCCCCCGTAGGTCCTATACGAAAATTGAATATCTGTAATCCAATGGAACCATATTGTGTGGAATCGGAAGATATAATCTTAGAGAGGTCCCATGTCAGCTCGGCATAACCATTCGAATCAAATGTTACCTTATCAGAGGAATTCCAGTTAGTATATGGAGAGGAGGAGTATGTAGAAATTAGTTGGTAATGATATTTGGCTTTGATTTCCTCTGGATAACCTTCGATACTATAAGAATCAAAAGTGTTTCCAAGATTCCAACCAACCTTCATCGCACGGACTAAATCGGCTGCATTGATGTCTTTCATGATTGAGTTGTTAAAAGAAGTCTCATCTTCAATCAGAGTTTTCTTCTGCTCATCTGGTACAGGGGTGATTTCTTGATCTTTGCTACCTTCTTTTTGTGGTATGAGGTAGGTCACAAGGAGAAGTGCTAATATGCAGGAAAGGATTATAATAATAGATTGTTCTTTTTTTTCTTTCATAGGATATCCACTCCTTTTGTAGTAACTTTAGTAAAAGAAAATTAAATTTGATAATACATAACTTTAAGAAGTGGTGTGGGATTTTAATGGTATCATTTTGTTTTATTAAGTTCAATACAAACAATTTCTGGTGGATTATAAAAGCGTGGAACATTGGAATTCCCCAAACCACTGCTTACGATACTAACTGTGTTTCCAATTTGGTATTCTCCATAATCGTATTTTGGTAATATATCTCCGTGATTTCCAATGATTCCTCCAAGGAATGGGAGGCGTACAATCCCTCCATGAGTATGTCCACAGAGAATCATATCATAATTAAAATTACTTAAAACTTCAATTCTTTGTGCATCATGAAATAATAAGAGATGAAATTCATTGGCCTTCTTCTCGATACGTTTCGGTTTTGTTAAGTTCCAAGAATAGTGAAAGCCATGCAGATAGAGTGTTGCATTACCAAAGGTTATCGTTTTTGTAGTATTTTCTAACATCATGACATCGTATTCAAGATATAGATTCCGTAATTTATTTTTGTATGGTGATTCTTCTTCATGATTTCCAGTTACCGCATAGATCGGTGCAAGCTTATGAATTCCTTCCAATAAAAATTTAAGTTCTTCAAAGTGGGTAGCATCCTTATTGATCATATCTCCTGTCAGAACAATGAGATTTGGTTCACATTGCGCTATCATAGAAATTAGCTTACTCTGTTGTTTTCCAAATTCTTTTAAATGAAAGTCGGACAGCTGAACAATACGAAAATGGTTCAAATCCTCTGGTAGAGTATTCTTATAGTACTGATAGTAAGTAATTTTTAAGTTTCCTATAAAGCCACGCAATGTATAAAACAGTAGCAGTATCATAAAGAGAATAATTATAAATTTTTTTTTCATAGTTTCTCCTTTAATACTGTAAAAATATG
>ERZ791922.96-NODE-96-length-78853-cov-3.615307_pt1 | contig 78853 bp, 69 predicted proteins | sample MGYA00510134_ERZ791922 | MGnify/ENA primary metagenome ERZ791922 (study PRJEB30046, sample SAMN00792101) | human gut metagenome | study: EMG produced TPA metagenomics assembly of the A metagenome-wide association study of gut microbiota in type 2... | reverse complement strand
ATCATTTATATATTATGATGTCAATATGTGAACTAAAATTTTTATTAACACTATTTTCTTTGTTCAAATATACTATTTTCTCTAATATCGTCTGTGAATAATTCAATACTCTTTTTGTCTATAAAAAAGCTATAGTTAGACTTCCTTGGTTCCACTTACTGTATATGATAGGAATTATTGTTATATCATATTAAACTTCGAAGAATTTTCATAAACAAGGATGATTAGATAGCATGACCTTTATCCATAATAATTAGTGCGAGCAGCATATAAAGCAGCACATAAAATTCTTTCTATATTTTTTATTGACAAAAACTATTCTTTCCAGTACCATAAACTCATATATAGTTCAAATTTGAACTATTTCTAACACGTATCTTCTCTCCTATAGGAACAGTCGGAAGAAAGGATTTTAATTATGGAAAGCTTTCTTGTTAATTTTATGAAAATGGATAAAGTCTATTTCCAAACCTGCCATGATGCAGTAAGTGATTATCATCTTACACGGAATGAAGTATTGTGTTTGTTATTCCTTCAGAATAACAAGCCGTACGACAGTGCAAAAGATATTGTAAAATACCGAAAAGTATCGAAAGGAATTGTAGCAAAAAGCGTAGAATCCCTTGTAGAATCAGGTTACTTAACCGTAGTAAAAGATGCAATGGATAGCCGTATCTTGCATCTTCATACGACGAAAGAATGTGAACCAATTTTAACTAGATTGGCAAAAGCTCGTAATGAATTTCGTAACTGTTTAATGGAAGGAATCAATGAAGATGATCAGTTGTTGTTAGATAGAATAAGTCAGAAAATGGTAAATAACCTAGAAGGGATGATTTCATGAACAAACAGTTAAATGCTGATTTAGGGAATGGAAGTATTGGTAAACTTCTTTTCCAGCTCTCTGTTCCTGCTATTGCAGCACAAATTATCAACGTACTCTACAATATGGTAGACCGAGCATATATCGGACATATCCCAGAGATAGGCTCACAAGCGTTAACCGGAGTTGGGGTGACCATGCCAGTAATCATGGCAATTAGTGCATTTGCAGCTTTAGTTGCAATGGGAAGTGCCCCAAGAGCGGGCATCATGTTAGGAAAAAAGGATTCCAATACAGCAGAAAAAATTCTTGGTAACTCTTTTTTCTCCTTAATAATCGTAGCTATCATATTAACCATAACTATATTACTCTTTGGCGAACCGATTTTAATGATTTTTGGTGCCAGTGAGAATACAGTCGGATATGCTCTCGACTACCTTAATATCTATGCAATTGGCACCATCTTTGTACAAATTACCCTTGGTATGAATGCTTTTATTTCCACTCAAGGCTTTGCTAAAACAAGTATGTTGACGGTTGCAATCGGTGCCATTATCAACATTATCTTAGACCCTATCCTTATCTTTGGTTTTGATATGGGGGTTAAGGGTGCTGCCTTAGCAACAATATTATCACAAGGTGTATCCTGTTTCTGGGTAATTCGTTTCCTGACCTCAGAGAAAACAGTACTTCGAATTAAAAAGGAAAATGTGCAATTTAATCCAAAGATTATGTTACCATGTATTGCCCTAGGCCTTGCACCATTTATTATGCAGTTTACAGAAGCCGTTATTGCTGTTTGTTTCAACTCAAACCTATATAAATATGGTGGTGACACCGCAGTTGGTGCAATGACTATCTTAACAAGTATCATGCAGTTTTCAATGTTACCACTACAAGGACTCACCCAGGGTTCACAACCGATTATTTCTTATAACTTTGGTGCTGGTAACTTTGATCGTATTAAGAAGACATTTAAACTCTTAGTTATTTCTTGCTTATCCTTTTCCACCTTAATTTGGGCTATTTCTATGTTTGCACCAAAACTATTTATTATGATATTTGCTAATTCGCCAGAGCTTATTGACTATTCGATATGGGCTGTTCGTATCTATATGGCTGTTTCTTGTATCTTTGGCATTCAGATTGCTTGCCAGCAAACTTTTATAGCGATAGGAAATGCGAAAATCAGTATGTTCCTTGCTCTATTAAGAAAAGTATTTTTACTAATTCCACTTATCTTCATCCTACCAGCCTTTTTTGAGGATAAAGCATTTGCTGTTTTCCTAGCAGAGCCAATCGCAGATTTCTTTGCTGTGGTGACTACAGCGTCGATGTTTATTTATACTTTTAAGAAGCTTGGTGTGAATAAGGAAAATGTCATGGATTCAACGAAGTCCTAACTTGTGAGAGTTAAGAAGAAAACAAAACCGATTTGCTGACTGTTCGCAGAGGAGTGCGCATCTCTCGGAGAGTTTTAATTAATAGGAGATTACTCGCAGAGTAATCTCCTATTAATTAAAAAGAGTTCTGTTATGATTTCATATGCAATATCTATTCAGACAAGTACGCCAATAAAAACTTGTCACGAAGAAGGTAGCATATTAGAAGAAGAACAGCACTCTTTTCATTTTTTAAAACTTTGTACTAAATACATATATCTTCTTTTTTAGAGTTTACATATTGTCATTTATGACTATTGAATGCTAAATCTTTGTGCATATTACGCATTTACATTTTATGTAATATATTGTAAACTAAAAACACATTAGCTAATGAAAATTCAGACGATATTTTAGGAGGTTTTATCAACAATGGATAAGAGGATTATTACCCTTGATACAACAATGAAAAAACTTGCATCAGCTATAAAGACCTTCCAATATAATCAATATGACAGTACTTATCATTATGTAAATGATTTCTATCCAAACTAAAAATAGCATGATGAAGAAAAAATTATATATTACTATAATAGCTTTTATGTTTTGTATAATAATAATTTTTGTAGGTAAATCATTAAAACTTAACTCAATTGAAGATGAATCTACAAAAGAGATTGTATTCAATAAAATCTTAGATTCAAAGAATGTTACTGCGTTGGAATCTATAGAAATAGAAAAAGACGGAAAAACCTTTTTCTTAACTCTAACTGAAAATGAGGTTACAGTTATAGAGTTAGAACCTAGGAATGATTCTAATTGGAGAATGTCTGGAGAATATTGTATTGATAATATAGTATTACATGATTTTTTAGAGGTTAATGGATTATATTGGGACACTATACTTGTAGGCGATGGTACGTTACTAATTTATGGCATATGTAGTCTTGAACTTGGTATAAAAGAAATCAGAGCTATAGTATCAAGTAGGGATACTTACGTATACACCCTTGAAGACAATCGGCAATTGTTTTTCTTTGATATTAATGATAAAAATCCTTTAACAATAACCGTCCAAGGTATTAACGATTTTAATAGTGTTGTTGCAGAACATTTACGTTCAGAGTATTGATAAAAACCATTTGTTAAAGAAGGTATCTCTAACATTATTTAATGACTTTTTAGATACCCTCATACCATTCCAACAATTTTTCATAGAAAAGAGAGCTGTTATGATTTAATATGCACTCTTCTAGGCAGACAAGTTTACTAATAAAATACTTGTCACTTAGGAGGTAGTGTATCAAAATAAGAACAGCACTCTTTTCATTTTTTAACTTAATACATACTAAAATCTTTAGCCTCTTTTCTAACTGTACAATCCATCGGAGCCTTATCATCTCGAAATCCTTTGAATACAGGTTGTCTAAAAGAGTCTTTTTCACTAGGCATCGATTCCACGATACCAACTAATTCTGGTTTTAACCAAATTGTATTCTCATTTCCTTTGGGTATATATCCAAAAGGACTTTCTGTTATGGCTGTGTATTTTCTTTGCTCTAATGCTCTAATACTTACCCCAAGCGTTACATGCCCTTTATAAACTAATACACCACCATCATATTGCCCTAACGCTAAACTAACCCACTGATTGTCTTTAATACTATACCCACAAATAACACAATCGTCGGAGGCCATGATTTTACACTTAATCCAATCTTTCGTTCTTTTATCAAACCAGTATTTACTCTCTTTCTTCTTAGCAACAATACCCTCTAAATTCTTTTCTTTCGCTAATTGAAATAATGAAATTCCTTGTGTCTCAATAAATCTTGAAATCGCAAGGCGTTCATTTTCTGCAATTACTTCATTTAATAGCTGCTTTCTCTCTAATAATGGTAATTCATTGACCTGATGATCGGTTAAGTATAGGATATCAAAAGCTACAAAACTAGCAGGATACTTAGACTTTGCCAACTGCATTTTAAAAGGGTCTGATAGAAGTGCTCTCTTTTGTACTTCAAAGAAGTCTGGAGATCCATTCTTTAATACGATCAATTCACCATCTAAGATACACCTATTTCTAGATGCCTTATGAATTTCACCAAGTTCGGGTACTTTGGGTAATAATCTCATATCGCGTTTATTTCTTAACTCTGTTCCTGCAGCGTCAAGATAAGCGATACAACGTATCCCATCTAGTTTTAACTCATAGATATGCTCGGTTGAGTCGAAGGGCTCCGTCATCTCGCTAATTAACATAGGTTTGATCGCCTTATAATCAAAGATGTCCATTATGCTGTCCCCGCAAATGGGTTGTTCTTATTCATTTCGATTGTCTTCTTTAATGCATCCATAAAATCAATGACATTATCCGGTCTGTTCTCATCCACATCTACAATCTCTTGACCCTCGATCTTTTTCTGGATAGCTTCTCGAAGCCTCTCCTGGTACTCATCGTGGTACGCTGATATGTCAAATTCCTTCGTCATGGATGAAATCAAGGTTTTTGCCATCATAAGTTCATTCTCATCAAGCTCTACTTTTGCTTGTAGCTTCGGTATTTCTTGAATCTCTTCTTGATAATAAAGCATCTTTGCAATAATCCCGTCATCGGTTGGATAAAGAACGATGAGGGATTCATTCGTTCCAATGACTGTTTTAGCGATTGCTACCTTTTCTTCTGTTAATAGTGCTTGACGAAATAGTTCGAATGCTTTTTCTCCACCTGTATGTGGTACAACATAATAATTCTTTTCAAAATAAATGGAATCGACATCTTCCATCTTTGCAAAATGAAGAACATGAATTGTTTTATCCTTCTTCGTCTTTATCTTTTCTAGTTCTTCTTCTGTAATTGTTACATAACGATCCTTCTCAAATTCATATCCTTTAATAATATCATCTGATTTTACTTCTTTGTTACAGGAAGGACAATATTTTTTGTATCGTACTCTTTGGTGCGTATCCTTACACAACTGGTTAAAACTTATGCTGATATCCCTTGTAGTTTTAAACAAATCCACTGGGATATAAATAAGCCCAACCGAAATTGCACTTTTATGTGCTACTGCCACGAAAATCACCTCCAATGGTAGTATGTTATGTTCGGTTGGGTTCTATGTAGATAATTTTAAAATGTGATTGCTAATAAACTTAATTTATCTTATGAATAAAAAGCAATTACAGGAAATTTGTTATATATATTTATTAATAACTCAACTTTCCCAGCTTGAAAATCCAGCTGCGAAAGCGATATTTTTGTTACTCCTTGCTTTTCAAGGAAAAAACTTATATCGATTCCTGAATTCCAAACGTAACGAGTATGCTTTCTCCAAGAATACTTACTATAGATCTCTTAACACCTCTACCTATAACTGGCGTCGCTTTCTGGTAATGCTATCTGCGAAAGTTATTTCTTCGTTCAGCAAGTTTAGGTGTGCAACCATGACACCCAAATTATGATATAAAAGATTAAGTTATGGAAAACAAGATATTATATTACAATATAATCTACGCCTAAGGTATGATGGGTAGAACTTACTTTTTCAGTTGAATTATTTTTGTAAAATATATGCAATTTTATTGTATCAAAAATTATACTATGATATGATTATTGTAACATAATTCCAATAGTGCTTAAATGAGATTTGCTATTTTAATAACTAATGGAGGTGGTTACATGATTGTATAAGAAAATCAAAGTGAATTGCTGTTTCATAAGAATTTATAAACACAACCTTATAATGAAAATATGGAGGACTTAATTGATAAATAATATTACTAAAAAACATTAAGTGTTATTTTTGCTACAGTTTTATTGGTAGTAATTGCTTTACCTGATATGGTATTTGCTACAGAGAATACCAATGATTGCACCTCTAGCTGTGACCATGATCACGGTACTGATTATATTGAAGGTCAAGAGATTACATGGGAACAAGAAGTCATTGTAGAAGTGAGTAGTGAAGAAGAATTTTTACTCTATCCGAAGAATCTAAACTACAAATATACTTTTGTTATTACAAGGCCTTCGTTAACTAGAGCGGTTTGTTATAATTGTGGCAAATCAGCGATGTCAACTGTGACATATAAAGAACAAGCTTCCGGATCTGCAAGGATGTGCCCGATAATAAAAAATGGATTTAGTGATCTTTTCTGTAGTTGGAATAATAATTCATATGAGCGGTGTATGATGTAAAGCATGAAACGATTTCTTACGAAACATAGGAATAAATGTCTTTGGAAATAGGAGAATTACATGAAAAAATATATATCCTATCTATTAGCAGTTACTATATATCTTGGTTTATTATCAGGATGTAAAAAACAAACCTTACCCGTACCAGAATATCCGTTGAAATCTGATACAATTGCCGAAGCGTTACAAGAATGGGGTCTATCTTGTATAATAGAAGAAGATAAAGCAGCGGCAGAGATTCTTAAAGGACAATCTCTGTACAACATTTATGATACGGAAACTGGAGTGTTCGTAGCAGGTGTTTCAAGTAATTATAAAGACGGAGAACGAATTATTTATATTACCTTTCCATCCTTTTATATGGATAACACGATTGGATCACAGGACTACGAAAATGCCATTACATTTGCAACCCTGATGTTTGGTGGATTTCAAAGTAAAGAACAGGTATATAATAAGTTTAACAAAGAATATGACAAGAAAAATACCATAAGGGGACAAAGTGAGAATGGTGTTACAAGCTCGTATTCCCATGAGGGAGCTTCCCGTTGGGAGAGATTAATTGATGGTAACACCTGCCAGATAACGCTAGTTCAGCCCAAGTTAAGTGAAACACAGGAATATATAGAAACGATTTTATTTGCTAGCGATTGGAATACCTTCCATTCGGAATAATTGATTGTATTCTTACCATAAAAAATACAATTTCTTAACACCTCTACCTATAACTGGCGTCACTTTATGGCAATGCTATCTGCGAAAGTTATTTCTTCGTTCAGCGGAACGGGTTAAGGTCTTTATTCTGGATGATTCTATTGTCACCAGAAATCGAAGCAAGTCTGTCGATTTACTGGATACGGTTTTTGACCATGCATCCCATAAGTTTCAGAAAGGATTTACCATGCTGACTCTTGGATGGTCAGATGGTATAGTTTTATCCTTGTTGATTTTTCCATGATGTCCTCTGCTAATGAAGAGAACCGCATTCAAGTTATAAAATTGCAACTCCAGCAATGGATTGACAGTCAGGTCTCATTTATTAAGGCTTTGTTCATAAACTTAATCCCTCCACTCCAACATCAACCTATAAAAAGAATATTACTCAATACATTAAGCAGTAAAAGTACTACAATAGATATCCTATATCCAGCTATATCACTTAGGAATCAACAAATTTAGGTTAATATTAAAACAATTAAAACAATTTAGTGAATTTTTGATTTAACTGTTGCATTTTACTTCTTTATATGGTATTATACAAATCGGACGTGATATTTAGCGTTAAGCTGCCATGGCTCAGTCGGTAGAGCGTCGCCTTGGTAAGGCGGAGGTCGGCGGTTCAAGTCCGCTTGGCAGCTCTCTTAGAAACCCTTGTAAAATCAAGGGTTTTTTGTGATTTTAAGGGTAAGAAAAAGCACTCAGTGAAGGGTGCTTCTCATGTTTAAATGCAATAATATCGTATGTTTTCTTAAGATTTCCCCTGCAAATCTTTCAGTGCAGTATTTAGCTTACGCTTGATACGCTGCAAGCCATTATCGATTGCTTTTGGTTCTTTCTGTAACATCTGTGCAATTTTACTGTAGCTATAGTCATTGAGATATAAAGTAAGGATCTTCTTCTCAAAAGAGCTTAAGGAGTCCATCAGTTTCGTCTCTAATTGTGATGTATTCTCTCTGTCAATTAGCATCTCCTCAGGATTCATACTCCTAGCATGAGCCAAATGAGCCACATAAGAGATAGAATTAGCACCTTCTGCATCATCATTGTAATTTGAACTATCGATGGAGATATAGTTATTTAGTGGCTGATTCTTTTTGGTATTTGAATTCTTAATGGCTGTATACATCTGCCTTGAAACGCATAAATCAGCAAAGGTAAGAAAGGAAGCTTCTTTCTCCTTCTGATAATCACGAATCGCTTTGTATAAGCCTATCATTCCTTCCTGGATTAGGTCATCCCTGTCTCCGCCTATCAAAAACAATGCTTTCGCTTTCTTACGCACTAAATTCTTGTATTTGTCAATTAAATAATCCATCGCCAGGCGGTCATCCCCGCGAATGAGCGAAATGATTTCTTCATCGCTAACCATTTCATACTGCTTCTTGGACATTGCTCCCCCTCCTTGTGGTAAATTATTCATATCTTTCTTATTTTTGGCTACTGTTATCCACTCTACCTGCTAATTTTCTCACTTCAATCCACTTTTTATTGTTTCTATCCACATTGAGACGAAGCCAGTTGATTTTAAAATGAAAGTCTTCTGAATATTTGTATCTTTAATATTAATCAATATTGAAAGAAAAGTAAACCGCCTCAATAAAAAATATCGGCGGTCTACATTTTCATTTTACAAAACTTATTAATTTTGTAAAACCTCTTAATTTTGTAAATCTTATTAATTTTGTAAAACTTCTTTATTTTGTAAAACTTATAAATTGTGCAAAACTTCTTTATTTTTAAAACTTCTTTCTCTATTTTGCAAAGCTTCTCTGTCTAACAATTTCATATGTTAAAACACCCATAGCTACCGATGCATTCAGTGAATCAATATCACCTACCATAGGAATCTTGGTTACGAAGTCACATTTTTCCTTTACAAGACGTGAAACTCCCTCTCCTTCACTACCAATTACTAAGCCAATTGGTCCTGTTAGATTCTGGCGGTACATCACTTCACCGCTCATGTCAGCACATACAAACCATAAGCCCTTTTGTTTTAAATCCTCCATCGTAGCAACAAGATTGGTAACCTTTGCTACCGGAGTATAATTGATTGCTCCTGCGCTTACCTTAGCTACAGTAGCTGTAAGCCCTACTGCACGACGCTTGGGAATAATGATACCATGTGCTCCTGCTTGATTTGCAGTTCGAAGCATTGCACCTAAGTTATGAGGGTCTTCAATACCATCTAATATAATTAAGAATGGTGCTTCTCCCTTCGCTTTTGCAGCTTCTAACAAATCATCAACTTCTGCATATTCATAAGCAGCTGCGTATGCAATAACCCCTTGATGTTTTCCTTCTTCCGACATCTGGTCAAGACGTTCCTTCTTAACGAAGGTAATGATGGTATCCGTCTTCTTTGCCTCTCTTAAAATAGATTTAATTGGACCATCCTGACAACCGTCCAAAATGAATAATCGGTCTATTGTTTTTCCAGCGCGAAATGCTTCTAATACAGCATTTCTACCTACCATTGTTAATTCCTCGTATCTCATTTAACCTCCATGATTAAAGTATGAATCATTTTCTTCATACTCTCTAACATACCGCTTTAGCGGCTTAAGCATCCTTATGTGTACTATTTTATTAATTAAATCCTATGATGCTACTTTTTTCCATCACAAATGACAGCCATTACTTCGCTTTCCTATCATCAAACAAGTAAATCAGTTTTACTTAAACCTTCTTTAATCAAATAGAGTATTCGCTCCATCTGCTCCGTCATATACAGGTAACCTATCATAGCTTCAAATCCAGTTGCTATTCGATAATCCGTCACGGATGCATTCTTTGCAGTTGTAACTGACTTCGCATTTCTTCCCCGTTTGAATACACCAAGTTCTTCCTCTGTTAAATTATCCTGTATCGCATGGAGGATGTCCTTCTGTGCAGCAGCTTTCACCAAGCTACTAGCTTTTTGATGCAGTTTATTTACCTGTGAATTTCCCTTCTCCACTAGCATCGTACGAATGATCAAGTCATAGATGCCATCCCCTATATAAGCAAGGGTTAGTGGAGAATAGGTTTTAATGTCGGTCTGTGGCAGTGCAAAGGTATCACGTACCCTAGCAATTAAGCTCTCTTCCATTTTACTCCTTCTCTGGTATCTTCTAAGATAATTCCCTTTTCAAGGAGAAGATTTCTTATCTCATCTGCTTTCGCAAAGTCTTTTGCTTTTCTGGCACTTTGTCTATCTGCAATGAGCTGTTCGATTTCTTCGTCCAGAATTTCTACTTTTTTCTCTGTTTCCAATCCCAGTATATCACAAAGTGTTGTAATACCCAAAAGAACTTTTTGAATCATTTCTAAACTACTGTCTGCAGTAACATTGCTATTCGATAATTTTACCATCTCAAAAATAGCACTAATGGCATCTGCGGTATTAAAATCATCATCCATCGCTTCTTCAAATTTCTTTGTGAGTGCATCAAATTCCTTTAAAAGAGCCTTTTCCTGCTCTGTTAAAGTTGTCGATACTTCCCCTTTATCCTCTTTTACTTTGGATAAGAAATGAAGTTGTTCTACTGCAGTTTGGATACGCTCTAAACCATTTTTTGACGCTTCAATGATATCGCGGCTAAAATTAATCGGACTACGATAATGCACGCTTAAGAGGAAGAAACGAAGAACTGCCGGAGCATATTCTGCAAAGATTTCACGTACTGTAAAGAAATTACCTTCCGACTTTGACATCTTCTTGTTATCTACATTTAAGAAGCCATTATGCATCCAATACTTCGCAAACTCTTTCCCTGAGCAGCTTTCTGTCTGAGCGATCTCGTTCTCATGATGTGGGAAAATTAAGTCTTCACCACCTGCATGGATGTCGATCTGCTCTCCAAGATATTTTTTACTCATGACAGAACATTCAATATGCCAACCTGGTCTGCCATCACACCATGGTGCACTCCAAGCTGGTTCGCCCTCTTTCTTTGGTTTCCAAAGAACGAAGTCCATTGGATCTTCCTTCTCGTCTGCAACAGCGATACGAGCCCCTGCTTCTAAATCGTCTATATTTTTCTTTGATAACTTTCCATATTGCTTAAAACTTCTTGTCTTAAAATAAACGGTTCCATTTTTTTCATAAGCATGACCTTTTTCTATGAGCTCTTCAATCATAGTAATCATACCGTCAATTTCTTCCGTTGCCTTTGGTCTGGCAGTCACAGGTAATACATTAAGAGCACTCGTATCTTTTAAGTATTCTTTAATGTAACGTTCTGAAATTTCCTGCGCAGCAACCCCTTCTTCGTTCGCTTTTTTAATAATTTTATCATCAACATCAGTAAAATTCGACACAAATTTAACGTCATATCCTTTATACTCTAGATAACGTCTTACTGTATCAAATACAACGACTGGCCTTGCATTTCCAATGTGGATATAATTATATACAGTTGGGCCGCATACATACATGCTAACCTTTCCCTCCTGTAAAGGTATGAATTCTTCTTTTGATTTTGTTAATGTGTTGTATATCTTCATACGTTTCTCCTTCTTAAATTTTGTATATTAATTAGTATTGCCAACATTTTTAAAGTTTTTGTTCCAGTTTTTCTAGTCTTTGCCTCATCTCTCTTAATTCAGTACAAAGACGTTCATTTTCTTTTTGCAGTTGCTCACAGTCATTACGGACTGGGTCTGGTAAATGTACTTGATCCATCTCTTCTCGAGGCACTTTTTGATTATTCCTTTTCACAACACGGCCAGGAACACCAACTACAGTAGAATTTGGCGGTACCTCAGAAAGCACAACAGACCCTGCACCTATTTTTGAATTCTCACCAACCGTAAAGGAACCAAGTACCTTTGCACCAGCACTTATCATGACATTATCTCCTATCGTTGGATGACGTTTTCCTTGTTCTTTTCCAGTTCCACCAAGTGTAACTCCCTGATAAAGAGTAACATTATCACCTATAATTGCTGTCTCCCCAATAACTACGCCATGGCCGTGATCAATAAATAATCCTTTTCCTATGGTAGCACCAGGGTGAATCTCTATTCCTGTCTTTCTTACAGTACGTTGAGAATACCATCTTGCAAGAAAATAATGTTTTCTTTTATATAGCCAGTGGGCAACACGGTGTCTTAACAATGCTTTAAAGCTCGGATAAAGAAACACTTCTAAATTCGTCTTTATTGCAGCATCTCTCTCTCGTATTACTTTCATTTCTTCTTTTACATATCGGAAGAAACCCATATTATTACCCCCTTATGTTAACACTACCATCCCTGTTTACGCAATACTTATCCGCGCCAAACTCGCCGGGTGAGTGTGCATCTCTCGGAGAGTTATATTGAAAGGTAATTGAATCGCAATTTCCTATCAACAAGAAAAAGTATGCTTCGCGAAGTTTCCTTGTCAAGAATAAAAAAACTTCGTCTCTTAATCTAAGAGACGAAGTAATCCGCGGTTCCACTCTAATTCGCAATGTTGCGAGCTCAAAACAGGTAACGGCTGTAACCGAGTTAAGCTACTTTCTTCACTTAACCAGCTCACGGATGCACTTCACTTATAGGAAATTCAAGAATGCTTTCAGCCGGTGACATTCTCTCTCTGTGATTTCAAATTAAGCTACTCTTTCCGATCAATGCTTTTCACATATTTTGTAATTATTCTATGAAAAGATTTTGACTTTGTCAACCTTAATTTTTGATAAGTCAAATTCAAATTATCATTTATTTCTACAACATCCCTGACAACTCGCACAATTTCTTGTCTCTGTAGCTTCAGGATCATAAACATATGCAACACTATCTGTACCATTATATGCATAGTTATCAACTGTATTTAACAAACAAATTGCCTGAGCGGATATTCCTTCTCCGCTTCCAGTAAAGCCAAGTCCCTCTTCTGTGGTTGCCTTGACATTAATCTGTTTTTCTGAGATATGAAGAGTTTTCGCAATGTTAGTAATCATTTGTGGGATATACGGTGCCATCTTTGGACGTTGCGCAATAATTGTAGCATCGATATTTCCAATGATATAACATTCTTTCTCTACTAATTCTTTTACTTTTTCTAATAAAGCAATACTTGATATACCCTCGTATTCTTTCGCAGTATCCGGAAAATGCTTCCCAATATCGCCAAGCGCTGCAGCACCGAGGATAGCATCCATGATGGCATGGACTAAAACGTCCGCATCGGAATGACCCAATAAACCCTTTTCATAAGGTACCGTAACGCCTCCAATAATTAATTCGCGTCCTTCCACTAATTTATGAACATCATAACCCATTCCTACTCTCATATGGATTCCTTTCTTACGCATGTGTTAAGTGTATCATAAATCATTTCCTATAAGAAAACAAGGGGCATCAGCCAACATATTTACCTTCCATCAGCTTCCCCATTAATCTAGCACGATATTCGGATGGATTAAGTCCAGTACTTCTACGGAATACTTTGGTAAAATAATTATTATCGGTATAACCAACTCTAGCGCCAATTTCCTTAATGCTGATATTTTGTTTTATCATTAATTGCTTTGCCATTCTTATACGATATTGTGTAAGATACACAGTAAAGTTTATATGAAAACACTGTTTAAATAACCTACTAAAATAAGCTTCGGAATAACACATGGTCTTTGCTGCATCTTGAAGTGAGATATCTTTAGAATAATTTTCTTGTATGTATCTCTGCATCTGAGTAGCTACTTGAGCCAAATAAGTTCCTTGCTCCAAATCCTCCGCTTGTACTCTGCATGCTTCCACTCGGTCCATCTTCTCATCCTCTATTAACAATACATTGTACATTCCTAAATCTCCTTTCTTTAGGCAATCACAGCAAGCAACAATGAAACTTAATCTCCATCTGCTCCCTAACACGAATCTTAAAGTTTTCATTTCTTCCTGCTTTAATCAATCTGAGACACACACTGCTTTTCCCCGAACATGTGCAGTATGCTTTTACTATAACTACTATGATAGCATGAATTTCGTTAAGTTGGTGTTAAGATTCACTTTATTTATACTATTTTACTAGGAATTGTAGATAATTCTTAAAAAGCCACTGTTTTGTAGCATTAAGAATCTCTCCTTAATGGCATACTTAGCAGTAGCTTTTTTATTTACACCTTATTCAATTGCCGCCTTCTTATAAATAGGATCTTTCATGTTTACGCAATTTGTTCAGCCAAACTTTTCACTTCTTCCTTGGAGTGGTGTCTTTGATAACCACATTTCTCACACTCCAGGTATTATTCGGTATGACAGATGCCACTCCATTCACAATCACTGCAGATATCCTTCCACCGACCAGTACTTTTTAGTTTCATATCTATTAACCTTGAATAGTCACGAAACATCATTTGATCACCTTCTTTGATGCCGCATCCATCCAAACATTCTTTATCATATCTCTTCACTTTTTCATTTGTCTCACAGCCATTCTTATTATGAGGACAACATTCACAAAGAATATCCTCATTAAGACTTATCATAATTGGTTCTTTTTCTAACTGCTCTATCACCCTTGTCATATTTTCAACGAATTCTTTGTTATAACCTTTCCCCTCAAACTTCTTAATACACATGCCATGATGCGCTCTTAACTGTATCATGTTTTCTCCCTTCCATGAATCGTTAGCTCTTCATTTAGAATTCTCTATCATACCTTTACAGAATCTCTACTTTACTTACCTTGCCAAACACTACTTAACAGGAATAAGATTGAAAGAATTAAATTTCTCTCAACCTTATTCCTATCGTGCATTGAACCAACTTAGGTAGTTCTTATTATAAATAATTTTATCAAATAACTTAGGTTATCAAATGAATGGTGAATCATTTTATTCTCGAAATTAACTTATTCTGTATAAAACGAAGAAAGTCTCATTTCTCCCAGTAATACAATTTTTAATGTAAAAGCTTCTTTACAGGTTACCCTATCCCAATCCATTGGTAGGATAACCTCATTAAACAAATCTTGCTTACTTAATGTAATCTCTCCCAGTTTTAACTCCATCGATTCTTTCTCGGCACTTTGATATAGGCTGGATACAATCATGCTTCCTTTCCCCTTACATTGAAGTGTAGCATGAAAATTGGTTGGAGTCTCCTCTATCATAACATCTCGATAATAAAGAATCGTTTCCTCGTTCTTATTCAGAACTACAACAGCAGTATCGCCTAAGCTTCCAAGATGGAGATAGGAATTCTTACAATCATCATAATGATCTGCCAATGTCTTTTTCGCAAGGTTTCGATATCCTGCCTTTACACCATTTAGGAAAATTGTATCCTGCAGTTTAATATCCTCGGAAGATGCCCCTACTAAGATTGTATAGTCCGATTCCTCTAATATCATACCACCACTAACAACATCATAATAGGTTAAATCACTGGTAGGAATTGTAAATTCTACCTCTCTTTTCTCCCCAGGTAAGATGTTCTTTACTCGCTCAAACGATTTTAATTGTAAGCGAGGTCTCAGTGTTCTTGATGTTTCTTGTCTTACATATACCTGTACCACTTCATCGCTGATTCTATCTCCAACATTGGCTATTGTTACTCTAATCAATAGATTCGTAAAATCAACTAATTGTAACGTGAGATTTTGATACTCGATTACTGTATAGGTTAATCCATGTCCAAATGGATAAAGCACTTCTTTGTTAAAATACTGGTAAGTTCGGTTGCCACGTATAATGTCATAATCCTCCATTGGTGGTAAATCCTTCGTATCAAGATACCAAGTCATAGGTAATTTACCAGAAGGGGAAGCCTCCCCAAACAATACCGCTGCAATCGCATTTCCAAGCTCTTGGCTTCCAGATGCAGTCGTTATAATTGCTGGTATACTCTTTTTTTCCCAGCGTATCGCATAGGGATAATTTGTAATTAGTACGAGAATTACCTTAGGATTTACTTTATGTACTTGCTTAATTAAGCGTTCTTGATATGGAGGCAAATCTAAATCAAAACGATCAATTTCTTCTTTACTGTTGATTAAAGGATTGCATCCAGCTACCAGGATTACATAATCACTCTTTTTTGCATATTCCTTCGCCTCTTCGATCCCATCCGTTACTAGTTCAAGCTCAAATATAGCTTTTTCTTCCTTAGAAAACGAAAGCCTGCCATTGTCATGAAATGCTATAAAATCATCCTTCCAAGTATCGATCGTTACGGCTAATTCCTGTTTCTTTTGTGTACAGAGAATGTCAAATATCGTATTATATTTTCCTCCATCTACAGGATGGAAATCAAATGCCTCTTTCACAAACCATCCAAAAGCTTCTGTCTTTGTAGCAGTAATAAATCCCTCTTCCTCGTTTGCAGTTAAGTATTTTCCCCCGCTAGTTGTTATGGTCAAGTTTCCATGTCCCCAGTCTGTGATTGTAAATATCTCTGCAAATTCCGTATTTCCAAGTTTAAGATAGCCCTCCTTAGTTACACCAAGATATTTCTCTTGATATCGAATTCTAACTCGTGGTAGACCATCTACTACCTTGGTATTAGTTAGTCTCTTACCCTTATCTTTATGGAACGCTTTGATTCCTTGTAGTGGAGTCACGGAATAAGGTGGTATTCCACTATACCAGTCTTTATACCAAACATCAGATAATGGACCAATCACACAAAATGATGATTTCTCATTGGTAAGTGGCAAAATCTGTCCCTCATTCTTTAATAGAACGATGGCTTCTGTTGCCGCTTTTAGGGTGAGTGCTTTATTTTCATCACTATTCATATAATCTTCTGATATTCTTGTGTACGGATTTTGTCCTGAAGCATCAAAATAGCCAAGACGAATTCTAGTTGCAAATGAATTACGAATCGAGGTATCCAAATCTTCCTCTGAAATGAGCCCAGCTTGATAGGCTTCTTTTGCTGCTTTGATTACCAATTCTCGGTTATCTGTAAAGCAATCGATACCAGCTTTTAACCCATAAGCAACGGTTTGGGCATGGGAACCAAAATATTTATGATCATTTACGGTTTGTATCATGTCACCTCCATCACATACGACATGCCCACTAAGCCCCCATTGATCCTTCACTATGTTCTTTACTTCGTTATTGACAATGCAAGGAACTCCATTAATTTCATTATATGCCGTCATAATGGCTTCTGCCTTTCCCTCTGTTATTGCGCGTCGGAAGGGCTCTAAATAATACTCATATTTATTTCTAGGATCGATAGATGAGGATGCGGATACTCTATTTTTTTCAGTATTATTTGCATAGAAATGCTTTAAGGTCGCACCACACCTGATATAAAACGGATCCTCACCACGCATTCCACGAATGTAGGCAGAAGCCATCTTCCCAGTAAGATAAGGATCTTCTCCGTAAGCCTCCTCTGTTCGCCCCCAGCGTGGATCACGTTCCATATCGATTGTTGGTGCCCAACGGCACAAACCGCCATTCTTGTGACGTTGATACAACACTCTGGCTTCATTACCAACTGCTTCCCCAATCTTTTTTAGAAGAGCCCTATCCCAAGTAGCACTCATTCCGATTGGCTGTGGAAATATTGTCGTTGGTTCAGGTTCTCCCTTATTAAATGATTGATCGTGTCTTGCTTCTATACCGTGCGCAGCCTCTCCTCCGTGAAAGGTACTAGAAATTCCAAGACGTTCTATCGCTGGACAACCTGTCCCTAGAAACTCAAACTTTTCTTCCAAGGTCAAGTTTTCTATCAGATAATCTAACCTCTTCTTAAGTGGTAAATGATTGTTCCATAACGGTGTTTCAAGATATGATATGTTCCCCATTAGCCCATCTCCTTTCTTAATTTCATTATACGAAGATGAGGTTTTTAAGCAATGTAGTATCTTCTAAATATCATAGATAATATACTCTATCAAGGATTTATGTCATATCTTGTTGTCCCGTATCGTTATGACTCACCTAACATTATCTTTCTTTATAACCAGCTTTCGCCGTTGTTCTAAAACAATTCTTTGAATACTCTTCTCCGAGAGATAGAATTCATTTGCTAGTATCTTATAATTCTTTCCCTGTAAATAGCACTTGTAAATAGCAGTATTTCTTTGTTCTAGCTCTAATCTAGTATTCGTTTTTGTACCCCAAGGACTCTTATTATCCTCTTTCTTTGGTATATAAATGGATGCTTCATCAATATAATCTTGTATTTGTTCAATTAATTCAAAAGGCAATATAGTTTCAGCCTTCACATAGCTCATAGTTGCTCCTCCTAAATCATTTCATCCTAGGACTAGCAATCGCTATTGGCCAAATGAACAGAACGCAATAGCTATTGCTATGCGTTAGTGATTAATTTTCTCATGAATACCTCCTTAATTTATACTATGTAATTCATTTTTATAGTATAGGTCTCTTATTACATCTAGATTCTATCTTTTTATGGTATCTGTTTTAGGTAAGTATGTCAAATATAATCCTTCTTATCAAAAAAGCAGAGTTAAATTGCCTTACTTCGTGATAAACACGCAGCCTCCTCAATTTGATCTCTGCTTTTGAAAATCTAATATATTAATTAATGAATAATTCTATTATGATATATAAATAATTTTTTCTTTTCTACACTCTACTGCTTCACAATACGATAATACGTTCTCGCAGTTAGCGTATAAACTAGCGCATAAAATACTATAAATACTCCCAATGTCACTAACGTACAGGTTGCAAAAAGAGCAATATTAGTTAAATTAAAGATTGCCAATAGTTTTGTAATCACATTAAAGGCAAATGCAATGTGAATGGCTGCCGCTACGATTGGTAGGAAGAATACCATTAAGACCTGACTGTGTATCGTCTTTTTTACCTCCTCTTGACTCATACCAACTTTTTGCATAATCTCAAAGCGCTCTCTATCATCATTTCCCTCTGAAATCTGTTTATAATACATAATCAATACTGTTGCCATTAAAAACAGGGTTCCTAAAAAGATACCAAGGAAAAAGAGCCCGCCGTATAAAAATAAAAATTCACTTCTCATGTATTCTGAACTTTGGATACGAAGACTCTGAAAAGGTTCAACACTCTCTTGCCTACGAAGCGCTAGGATATCCTCAAATACCGCTAATTGTTTTTCGCTTGGTGCATCGGTATTAAATCCATAAAAGTATTGAATTCTATTAATATCTTCTGTTACATTTCCTAATTCGTGATTGATTTTCGCAAAGGCATCCTTATCTGGTAAGATGATATAATACGTTTCTACCATATCTGGAGAAAAGACCAAGTTTACTTCCGATGCATTCGCCATAGCTTTTATATGATAGTTTTCCTTGCCAAAACTTATCGTGTCATCTGTTAGCTTGTTATTGGTATAATAAACAAAGACTTCATCCGGTTTTAGTGTATTAGTTTCTCCAAGTAATCTGTTATAATCTTCGAGCGATATCATATAAAGAACCGCTCCATCATTATAAACGTAAGTATCAGCATCTGTCATTAAAAACTGATTTCCTTCTTGCTTCGCCATTTGATACATATACCGATAAGTTACTATCTCTTTTTGTTCTAATTGATGGCTGTCTGTAATCTCTTTGATTACTTCTTCTATTGTTTCACCCTCATCCTTAGTAATATCATATCCTGTTACCTGAATCTCCCATGGATACATGGCTTTTAAAGAATCCTCAAACCCGATATAAAGAGATACCGTGGAGGATATCATCACAAGCACCATGGTACTTAAGATACAAATATTCGCTAACCCTACTGCATTTTGTTTCATTCGGTATATCATACCGGAGACTGAGATAAAATGATTTACTTTGTAGTAATATCGTTTGTTTTTACGAAGTACTTTTAAAACTGCGATACTGCCTGCGGTAAACACACAATAAGTACCTATAATAACTAAGATAACTGCGATAAAGAATAATCCGATTGCATCCAGCGGAGATTTTGTCGTTATTGAAATATAATAACCACCCGATAAGCAAACCAAACCAATCAACGCCAGAATCCATTTCGTTTTTGGTTCCTTCTCACCTACTTGTTTTCCGCGTAATAACTCAATTGGATTTGCTAGATGAATCTGGCGCAAATTATTCAACAATAATAAAACAAAGATAGCCGCGAACAAAATTAAGGTCGTGACAACAGCACTTCCAGATATCTCAAATCCAAAGGATATCTTAAAACTTAACATCTTTCCCAATGCTAAAACCATTAATTTACTAAGTAAAATACCAAAGGATAAGCCTAGGGAAATACTGAGTACCGCTACATAAAAACTTTCAAACGCTAATACTTTAGCTATGTGCTTTTTTTCCATACCTAGGATGTTATATAAGCCGATTTCTTTTTTTCTTCGTTTAATTAAAAAACTATTCGTATAAAATAGAAAAATAACTGCAAAGATTCCGATTACTACCGTTCCAAGGCCTAAAATCATAATAAGCGAATCCCCGCCTGACATGGTACGTAGAGCAGTGTTTTTTGCTAAAAAACACATCATATAAAACATCATAATCGTTATGAGGCAGGTGAGGATATATGGTACGTAATTTTTCGCATTTTTTCGAATGTTCGTTGCAGCAAGTTTTGCATATAAGGAACTATTCATGTAAGTCACCCCCGCGAGCAGATCCGGTTGCTATCATCGTTAATGTGTCAGAGATTTTAGCAAACATATCTTCTTTTGACATCCCTGCACGGTATAGCTGATGATACACTTCACCATCTTTGATAAAAAGAACTCTTTTGGCATGACTTGCAGCCTTCGTACTATGGGTTACCATTAAGATGGTCTGACCTTCCTCATTGAGTTCTGTAAATAATTTAAGCAAACTATCTGTAGCTCTGGAGTCAAGTGCACCTGTTGGCTCGTCTGCAAGAATTAATAACGGATTTGTAATTAAAGCCCTTGCAACTGCTGCTCTTTGCTTCTGCCCACCAGATACTTCATATGGATATTTATTCAGCAGATCTGAGATTCCTAATTTAGCAGCGATTTTTTGGAGTCTGCCTTTCATCTCATCATACTGCTTTCCAGATAAAACTAACGGTAAAAAAATATTATCCTGCAGAGAAAAAGTATCCAGCAAGTTAAAATCTTGAAAAACAAAGCCTAAATTATTACGACGAAATGCAGATATCTCTGACTCTTTTATCGTGTTAAGGCTTTTCCCTTCTAAAAGCACTTCTCCACTGCTTGGCTTATCAAGAGAAGCTAGGATGTTTAGTAAGGTTGTTTTACCAGATCCGGACTCACCCATTATGGCTACATATTCCCCCTTCTCTACCGAAAAGGATACATTGGATAAGGCTTGTACCTGATTTCCACCAAATCGTGTGGTATATATTTTTTTTAAGTTTTTTACTTCTAATAATGACATGTTTCTTCCTCCTAAAATATTTTCAATCACGAATTATGGTGTTAGTATAGCAAAGAAAGAGAATGTGATGCCATCGCTTTGGCTTACATTCTCTTTTTCAAACTTACATTATTGTAAGATAAAACTTTTTTCCCTTATTCCACAGTTAATTCTTTCGTAGCAAGGCCTATATACACCTTGGTTCCTTTCGAAACCTCGGAAGTGATCGTCAGGGTATGGGATAACTTATTTAGGATGCGTTTGCAAAGATATAATCCGATTCCGGTAGATTTTTTATCTGCTCTGCCGTTATATCCTGTGTAACCCTTCTCACAAACTCTCGGTAAATCCTCGGAGCAAATACCGATCCCAGTATCTTCTATTACTAGGGTATCTACTTGTTCAGGGTCGAGGTAAATTGAGATACTACCTGAACTCGTATATTTTAATGCATTCGATATTAACTGCTCTAATACAAACACAAGCCATTTTTCATCGGTTAAAACTTTTTTATGAACTTCTTCATAATTTAGCGTAATTTTCTTTCTGATAAATGATTTTGAATGTCTTTTAATCGCCTGCTTCACTAAATCATCAAGTTCATACCGTGATAATAACATATCTCCTGACATACTTTCCACACGTAGATATTGGAGTACCATTCCTACATATTGCTCGATTTTAAATAATTGATCCTGTAATTCCTCTGACATAGGCGTATCTTCACTCTGCAATAACAAACGCATTGCAGCGATTGGAGTCTTAATCTGATGCACCCACATGGTATAATAATCCATCATATCAGATAATTTTCCGTCCACATCAGATAACATCTTTGTATATCTTTCACTTAAGATACGAATGATTTCTTGATAATCCTCCTCTATCCTATCCTGAGGTTGTGGAAACTCTTCTTCTGAAAAGGTGATTGTATGCATCAGCCATTGAAGTTTTTGCTGCCTCTTGTAATAGAAATAAAAACGTATCAGACCAAATAAACTGACAGCTATAATCGATAATACGGAAGCATATAAAACCGCTTCGAGTGGAAGATCATACAAACTAAATACGATAAGAAACAGTACTATCGCGATCCCTGCAGATATAATGATTGAGATATGTCTTTTTATATAAGAGACTAAGAGCTTAAAGACTCGATTCATATTTTGTTTCCTGTTCTTTCTTACTTTCTCCATCTCTTCTCCTTACCATGTTACATTACCATATACCCAACACCTTTTTTCGTTGTAATGTAATTTTCTAATCCTGCATCATCTAATTTTTTTCGGAGTCTATTCACATTTACAGTTAACGTATTGTCGTCAACAAAACTGTCGTTTTCCCATAAACGTTCCATAATTGCTTCTCTTGTGATCGCGCGTCCGATATTCTCCATTAAAATCTGCAGAATACGGAACTCATTTTTTGTTAGTTCTACCTTCTCATGCCCACAGACCATAGACATATCACTTAGGTTTAAAATTGCGCCATTATGTTCAATCGCATTTAATTGTCCTTGAAAGGAATAGGTCCTGCGAAGGATAGCTTGAACTTTTGCTGTCAGTACATTAAGATCTACCGGTTTTGCTATGAAGTCATCGCCTCCCATATTCATCGCCATTACGATATTCATATTATCTGCAGCAGATGATAAAAACACCACAGGTACTTTTGATACCCGCCTTATCTCGCTACACCAATGAAAGCCATTAAAATAAGGCAGACAAACGTCAAGTAGAACTAGATGTGGTTCGAACTTTATTACCTGTTCCGTTACGTTCTGAAATTCCGTAATATATTCTGCCTCATAACCCCATTTACACAGGTGATCCTTAATTGCTTTTGCAATGGTCATATCGTCTTCTATCATTATGATCTTATACATTGTTTTCCTCATTTCTAACATGCATACAGTAAGCTTTTGATGCACTTTATCTCTATCATACTTGTGATGCAATTTACTTTATCAAGTTTAGGATTAACTTTATCTCTTTCTAATTTATTATTTTATCTCTATCTAATTTAGTTTAACCTTATACTCAACAAGTTGATTCTGTGCGCTGGGCATCCCAAGTTCGTAGTTCAACCCTGACACAACTCTAAAGTAAAAGATTTATCCCCACTCTTAGCAGCTGAAGTCCTACTCTCCACTTCTTGAAACCGTGATAACCGCTAGATAATCTTTCAACTCTTCTCTACTTACCTTCATAGAAGAAAGATAGTAATCTGCTAACTGCTCTCTCATTTTTATCAATTTCTCCACCCCAGGCATATTCTCTGGCATCGGTGTATATTGAATTAAATACAGGCTCCTAGCGATATCATATTCTCTAGGACCCTTACAGCAGTTCATAAAATCAATGACAGTTACTTCATCCTCTTCTATAAACATATTACCCGGATGATAATCTCCATGGCATAGATTCTCTCCATCTTTTAATGTTGTAAGCAGATGAAGCATCTCTTCACCTTTATTTTTAGCTTCCGTATTCCCCGATAGGATGAAACGCTGTAGATTGTTATGTAGGAATTCTTTATAATCCATAAAACCATATGCTTTATTCTCATTAATTTCATCCTGTAGCTTTGCTATTTTTTTGGCACAGCCTTCGATATCTCCTGTTCTCATTAAGTAATCTAATAGGGAAATACCATTCACCTTTTCATACAAGATACCATTTTGCTCTGATACTGACATGATTTCAAACACCTTAGGCTTTCGAAAGCTCATTTGATTTAGTCTCTTTGCATTCTCATATTCTCTTTTTACAGAGTCAATTGGATAGCCTTTGTGGAATAGCTTTAATACTTTACTGTCTTCCCAGTCATATACATCTGCAGTATTTCCTTGTCCAATTAATTTGAGCTCCATAGTTAATCTCCTTATGTTTAATTTATTTGGCATAACGTTGCATTATTTACAATGTAGTTAATTACAGTACAATCATAATTCTATCGAAACGAAATCTTTCACATTACTGTCTTATCCTTATATTAATTTCGTTCTTATTGATTAAGTTGCATTCATTACTTAGGACTCTACACTCTTCTAATTTTGGATTCAGGAATACAAATAGATAGATATCAATGTTAAAACAAGAGATTTTTTACTAAAGCCTATTAAGTTGTTCCTATATCATTTTTTCTAACCTACCATTTATTCTTATCTAGCATTTATTCTTATCTAGCATTTATTCTTATCTAGCATTTATTCTAGCATTTTCCTCCACATTCGTAAAGAATGAGTTCCTTTTACAATAGGCGATTTTACTTAGAATAATGATATAAAATTAAATATTCTTGATTAGAACATACACCATATCTACTAGAAAAGCAGAACTTGGTTGCATAGATTCTCTGTCTATGATTCCTCAGTTCTGCTTATCAAAAAACTTATTAAATTGTTTCCTATAATTAAGGAATCTGAGTCCAGCCTTCTTCAGTTAAATAAAATTTCCCAATCTCTTCTTCTGTCGCATTTTCTAATGTTTTCTCTGGATTTTTTGAATACTCTACCTTAACTCCTTGTTCCATAATAGAAATTCGAGTACCACCAATTGTATTAAGCGTAATTACTTTGGTTTTTACTTCATCAAAATTATTATTAAAAACAGCAAGTATTAATTGATCTACTTTTGATGAATTGTCAGTCATTGTACTCCTATGCACTACAACCGCCTGGCCTAATCCACATGGTATAGTTTCTACCTGATATTGCTTCGTTACTAATTGATCCTCTCTATATTCAGATAGTGTAGCCTTACCATTGGTTAATCCAAATTCTTTTATAATTGGCGGAATTCCCATAATCTTATCCTGTTCTGATTGATATGACCGCTCTTCAACACTACATAGCTTCTCCATAATTACTAGAGGTAAGATAGAATACTTATTTATTGTAATCTTTGTTACAGCATCATCTCTGCTTATGATCTGAAGATATCCATTTGGATAGGCATACTGCTTTATTATACTACCATTGCTCCTGGTAATGCTTAAGTTCTCTTCCCCGTAAGCTTTCTGAACTTCTTCCAACGAACTTTGTACTCCGATTTTACCATCTGGTGACAAACCAAAATCAATGTTTATCGTTTCTAACGTGCCACTATCTGAAAATTCAAGCAAGCTACAAGCATATTGCTTTCCAAAGTATTTATGGCTAATCTCAATTTTATTACTAACGTCGTATGCTTCATATGAAATCTGATTTTCCTTTAGATACTGAATCACATCAAAATAAGTTGTACCTAATGGAAACTCTCCGAGTTCCAGGTTCTTTATTTGACTTTCTTTATTTGATAACGTGGCAGGCACTAAGGTAGCCGATATTTTAATTACTTCTCCGTTCACCGTTTTCTCATAATTACCAAATCCTACTCCACAACCAAAGATGGTTCCATCTTTCTTTTGAATTATCATCTGTGGAAGGGAAAGCCTTGCTTCATTAGGTCTCATTCCATAGGTTATCTTCGTAACCATAGAGTTAAATGCAACCTCACCAAGCCATACCATAGATACCTCGGTTGACACCTGCTTTGGTATTTCTACAGTGCCCTCTTCAAAGTTTCCTGTGCCTAATACACCTTTACTGTTATCACCCCAAGTCCATAATGTTCCATCCGAGCGTATCGCAGCACATTGGAAACTATCTGTAGTAATATAGATCGCATCCTCAAACATCTTCTTTGGCTTCGATGCTTGGGTACTTTCGTACCAGTCGATTAATCCCATGGAATTCGGTTTTTGGCTAGCATCCTTGGTATTTCCGATTTTCCACACCGTTCCATCCTTCTTAAGAACTAGAATATGGTATTCTCCACATCTTGCATAAGCAACCTCTTTCATTAATAGTACAGGGCTTATCGCACAGACATCCATAGAATGATTGAAATAAGAGCCTACCTTCTTTAACCCCATAAGTCCATCAAAATTAGCACCCATTCCATAAAGACTTCCATCTTCTGTCAAGTAAACTGCAAAATAGTTACTACTAGCATCTACATGGACAACATGTTCTGCAATTTTTACCGGTTCCTTAGTAAAATCAACATATGCCTCCCCGTAATATCCTTGCACACCCTGACCTAGCTGCCCAGCACGATTATCACCTAATCCCCAAAGAATACCTGTTTCATCGATACTATATTGATTTTCTGGTTGAACAACATTGGTAAGGTAGAAATTCTCTAGTTGAAATTCTCCGCTAAGATAAAGGCTTTCCATAGGAACTCTGACAGGAATTTCTATTTCTTTTCCTAATAAATTATTTTTCCTACTCTCTTCTTTTTCCAGTATGTCAGAGCTTCCTTGTTCTTTCTCCCAATCTTTAGAATAATCCTCTCCTTGGCTATTATCCTTTTGCTCTGTATTCTGTCCTTCTATTTGCTCCTGTTTTTCTTTTATATCTACCGCTGCTTCTTTTTGTTTTTCTAATCTCAGATGGACTCGATAGGTCAATACACCAGCAAAAAATAATATTGCTGCGATTGCCACAATACGTGCCCCTAACTTTAGAAAGGATACTCCTTTTCCTTCTCGCATCTTTCGATCTGCTTTCAAATAGATATAATCGCATGTTTCTTCAGCATCGGTGTTTTTCTTCTGCTCCATCTGCGAAAGACGTGATAATAGCTCTTGCTTTGATTTTGATTGGTAATTAAGTCCTTCATAGACTGCTTTGATATTTTGTTTAAACTTATTTTCTTCCTGTTCTTCATACGTTTTTACCCCTTTCTTCATCACTACTTCCCTCCTTCCATATGAAATTTAAGTTTCTCCCTGGCTCTTCGTATCTTCGTAGCAACGGTATTACTATTCATCTCCAATATTTTTGCTATTTCAGCTAGTGTATATTCTTCATAGTAATATAGATAAATTATTGTTCGCTCCAACTCCTTTAGTTTCATCAGTTGATGATAAAGTTCCTTTTGCTCCAAGGTATACATGGTCCCGCTGTTATATGGAATATCTTCTGTCAGTTCCGTGATTTTCCGAAACCAACCTGACTTTAAATAATTTTTACAATAATTAATTGTTACTCGAATTAACCATGCTTTTTCATGCTGTGTGGACTCAAACGAGATTGACTTTTCCAATAGTTTTAAGAAAACCTCTTGTGTAATATCCTCTGCAACTGCAATGCTTCGAACGGAATTAAGCGCAATGCGGTAAACCATATCCGAATACTGATGAAAACTTTCCGTTATAGAATGTTTTTCATAGGAACACTCCACAGCCACTCCCCCCAATCTATATGATGATTACAGAATCAAATCTTAGAATTAATCCCTTTAATAATAATACAACGCAGCTACCAATATTTGTTCATTGTAATTTACTTTCAGTAAAATTCTATAACATATACTACGAAATACATGACTGAAATCCTTAACAAGCTATCATCCATTTCCCTATGCATGATATGGAGAAAGAAGTTACTGTTGAGTATGTTAAAATAGGACTGAAAAAGGTTATTCCATCCACCTTTTTCAGTCCTAACTTTGATATCGATATGTCCTTTATTTAATTGAGTTGCTTGGAAAAAAACAGCGTTAAGAGCCAACTTTTCCTCATTCTCGTAAGCATAATTACCTACTTATTAATCAGTCGATTAATGAAATCTACAATATTCTCATTTAAACTCTTAGAATATATTAATTCACGAACCATCACAGGATCATCTGTAATAATATTATTAACACCTAAATCAATCATTTTCTGGACATTAGTCTCGTTATTCACTGTCCAAGCATAGATTTCCTTTCCTTGACGATGAATATCATTTACCAATTTACTAGTAATAAAGGAAGCTTCAATGCTATAGACATCCGCATACTCTAAGGTTAGTAAAGAACCATAGGCAACGGTCATTACATATACTGTTTTTATATCAGGTGCATACTCTTTCACTCGTTTTAAACAGTCATAATTCATAGAGGCGACGACACAATCATCTTCTACTCTATTCTCTTTTATTATATCGACAACACTTTTTTCAAAATCAACCTCATGTCCATTTGGCTTGAGTTCAATATTTAAATTTATCTTACCCTTTGTTTCCCTAATTACTTCTTCTAATGTTGATAATCTAACCGTCGATAAATCACTGTGAAACCAACTTCCAACGTCAATATCTTTAATCTCTTCGTAGGTAACATCCCATATATTTAGATTTTTTCCAGAGATTCGTTTTAAATTAGAGTCATGCATTACTACAATAACCCCATCCTTCGTCTGTTGGACATCAAGTTCGATATAGTCCGCTCGTTGTTCTATTGCACTTTCAAAGGCAGGTAGAGTATTTTCCGGCGCTACACTGGAATTACCACGATGTGCTGATACCTGGGTATGTTCAAATAATTGAACATTCCAATCAAAATCCTTGTCGGTTACAACGGATAAGTAGAATATATTAATCACTGCTGCCACCAATACACCAAATACTAAGACCTTTTTTAGTTTAGGGAAGGTAATAGATGATGAATGATAAGTTGGAATCTCCTCACCTGAATATCTCTTATGTTTATAATATAATGCACTGATAAATGCAAACGAGATTGCTACTGCAAAATTGGCAAATACAATTAATAATAAAAGCAGAGCACCTGCTACGATTGCTAGTGTCATCGAGTAGGCTATTGTTGAATTACTAAATGCTTTAATGACAAGAGTTACTGCACCAATTGAAAGAGAAGTGATGGCTAACACAAGTACGCTTATTGTAATATTCCAGACAATCAGCCCAATTGCATTCTTGCTATAGCGGCCTCGATTCATTCGAAGACTCTCTTTTCTTGCCCTTTTATAATTACAGCCTTCTAATGTAAATACATGAATGCTAAATATCCATCGCATTGCAATCACTGCAAAAAACACCATACACAGAAGAAATAGTATCGATAATACCTGATTCTTATTGATATAATCCATAATAAATTCCGGTACATTGATGCTGGAAATGTAGCCTGATACTAAAGCAAAATTAGTGATTGGTATAATAAATAGAACAAAAAGAATAATTAGCCCATTTCTTCCCCGAAATAAACGAAATGCAGAGCGATAACCAGCTTGGAACATCTGTGAGACTGTCATTTTATTTTTATAAAAGGAAGCATGAAAACATTGAACCAATGCCGTCATCTCAACTAATGTAAATAATGTCACAGCTAGTAATATGATTAAAACAATAACAATCGTTGTTGGTCTTCTTAAAAAATCAAATAAATTATCATTGGTCAGATACTGTTCTCCAGAAAGCTTTAGGGCAAGATTTAACATACCAAATAATAAAGGAGTGAATACCGTTGACCCTACTAATTTGTAAAATATCTCAAATAGTAGTACTGTTTTAAAGTTCTTTTTTAGTAGCCGAAATGCTAAGGTATATTTATTCACAGGCTTTTCCTTCTAGTTCTCAATAATTTCCGTTATAATACTTTCTATTTCCTTAGGAGAAGTTACCGTATATTCTGGTTTTACTCCCCAAGTGGATGCATCCGAACCACTGTAATTTACTCCAATGGTAATCACTTTTACAGTACTATTACTATTTTTATTTCGTAGCTGTTCTAACAAGCACTTCTCTGCATTCTTAGCAAAAACAACATCTTCTGCATGGTCACCAATATAAATTAGTAGAGAATCTTCATAATCTATTCCTAACTTCGATAAACACTTTAAAAACCCCGCAGGATTTGGCTTTTGTTCTCCAAAACCAACTTCATCCACGCCTATAATTGCTGGAAAAAACGTTGCTAATTCATAGGAAGCTAATGTATTTTCTATACTTTTTGCACCATTTTGAGAGCATATTCCTTGTACTTTCACTGGTAGCCTTTGTATTATGTCAACTAATCCATCAAATAACTCTGGTATGGTATCATCCTGTAACTGATAAGGACTCCAAAGCTTCCCAGCATCTTCAATCTGTTCCATAGTTAGACCATATGCGTGTTCATATAGCTCCTTCCAGTTCTTATACTTATAATTTGCCTTCTGATATTCTTCGATTGATGTCAGCGCTTTTGGCATATTACGTTCAATCTCTGGTATGAAGTGTTTTAATACTTCTTTCGTAACGCGTATATTTTTCTTGGTGCTGTCAACTAACGTGCCATCATAATCCCATAGGATCGCTGCTAATTTCATAATGATTCCCCCATTTTTTCTATATCATATCAAGATAATCCTTCAAGCGATCGAGGTCCTCTTCCATCCGATTTCTTCCTCGCTTATAAAGCTCTTCTAGTTTATCAATATCTTTTTCCAACCTTTTTATCGTAATCGGATGTTGTGGTCGAATCACATAGATTCTTCCTTCCTTTTCTAGTTGTTCTATCTCCTTTTGCATCTCATTATAATGCTGCGGTATTTGGTGTAATTTTTCTAGTAGTTTTGGGTACTTCGAGTAAAGCTTTTCATAAGCATGAAATAGCGATCTTTTCTCTGGGCTTTTTTGATATCCAGCTTCTCTAGTTAAAACCACTATAACTTTTTGATAGCCTTCTTCTAATGCTTTTTGATACGCTATCGGTAAAGCAATACCTCCATCCAAGTAATATTCTTCCTGTATTTTCACCATCTTTGATAGCATTGGCATACTACTTGATGCTCTAGTTGCTAAAAATATTTCATCACAACTCCCGTTCGCACAGCTATCTTTTTCAAAAAACTCTGCTTCTCCTGACTGACAGTTCGTTGCAATAGCTGTAAATCTTTGTTTCGAATTTAAAAACTCTTCTTTATCAAATGGATGTAAATGATCCGTAATATCACTAAATAAAAAATCAAAATTAAAAATTCCACCATGACGAAATAGATTATGAACCCCGAGATACCGTTTATCATTCACATAATTAAGATTAATATCCTTCGTTCTTCCAATCTGCTTTGAGACATAATTTAAACCGCACATCGAACCAGCAGATACTCCATTCACATAGGATAGTTCAATTCCATGTTCCATTAAAACATCTAATACTCCGGCTGTAAACAGGCACCGAAGGGACCCTCCTTCAAGTACTAAAGCTCCTTCTATCATTGTTACCTCCACATGACATAGGTTTTATTTCTAATTATTCCTTTTATTAGTATGATGACCAAAGAGGAAAAGCTAGGATATTTGTGCAATTGCTCGACTTTATATGAAGCGATTTCCTACTTAAATGATAACCTAATAATTTGCTAAGAAATCAACTGATTTAAACTTTTATTATAATCGTATGTTTAGATTAAAAATTTCACCCTGGATATTCTATCGATATACGAAAGTTAGATTAGAAAAGACTTTTCTTTCCATAATCTTCACATACAACCATAATAACATGTTTCAAATCAGTGTCAATGCTAATTATAAAACTAGAAGGAGCAAATAAGTGCCAATAACTTAAAATCAATCTGACTTTTTTATATCATCAACTTTATCTTTTCACCATTAATTATATTTAACCTCTATTTTTTAAGATTCTTATTTCTACAAAGGTAAAAATGGGAGGAAAGAACAATAGCGATCTTTCTTCGATACATTATTTGTAACATATCGAATAGTTATTTTAAAATATCGAATAGTTATTTATTTAATATTGATACTATCTAAGTATTACGTTGCAACTTATAATAAAGGAAATTGAATTAATTTTATTAACACGCATTGTAATATAATAAGCTACAAGGAGGTCCTATGAAGTTCATTAAGAATAATAAACTATTTGTTTCTCTGGCTTTCATCCTTTGCATAATCATCCTTATGATATTTACAATACCACAACTTCAAGGCTATCTATATTTCGGAGATCGTATTAATGTGATTGTTGATGTATATATCAACGAGAAGGAAATAAACCTTGATGACACTTCTGTTTTCATGATGCATAAAGGAAATACAGAAGAATTGATTTTTGATCAAAATACAATTCAAACAAAAGGCGGAGAATATGGAGAATATACTTTTAAAGTTCACATAGATAAAAATCAGACTGGGTTTGATAAGGATATTGAATTATATCTAAGATATATTAATACAAATAAATGGTATATCTCAAGTAGCACCTGTAAGATTTATCTAACTTCTAAAAATGATACCATTTCTGGGAATTCCAGTATTAATGTTCAATATAATGATAAATCAAGCAACCTTTATGAACAACGGTTTGAGGTTATTGAGGATGAGGTATCTATTACTTGGGGTAATTAAATAATGTAAGAAGAAGTTTTACATTAGAGACTAGCACAATTAAAAAAAATAGAAACTCCACTATTAGTAAGCATGAAAAAAAGCACCCTCTTAGGTGCTACAACTTTCTTCCAATGGCTACAGCAATTAATTTTACCAGATTTTCAAAAAGCCGTTAATCGGAATCGAACCGATGACCTATTCATTACGAGTGTGAAAAGTGATTTCTACTCACTTACTATGTCGCATTAAAACTATTGATTTTACTTATTTTTCTACTATGTGCATCTATTATCCTTAAGTATTCTTGACTACTATTTTGTACCAACAGTAGTCAAATGGTAGTCAAAAAATACCACCAATCATTAAATGAAAGGTGGTACATAACCTTTCTATGTATTTTATATTTCCTTTATCAATATTTATCTTTGTCAAAAGGAAGATATACATTTGAACGTCCAATTTTAAGTTTAGCATACTTCTCACTAGGTGGTACATACACATTTAAATGATCAAAAATTGCATAATCCCCATCACAAGTTAATATACTGTTAAAACCGTATTCATGAGCAGCTAAAGTATGTTTTATATCACGTGTATCTAGCTGATAGTTTGAATCGCTCATAATTTTGTTCATGACTCTTGTTATTTCACGTGTTTCCTCATATGGTAAAAATTCTGATACATTATCTACAAAATCCAACGCTTTATCTATTGCTGAATTTATAGTACTCGTTATATTAGGAGAATTTTCTAGAATTAGCATGTCCATAGCTTTTCTATTTATTTTTCCATCTGGGTATCGCGGTACCTGTATATTTTTCAACTTAGTTTTACGCAACTGCTTCTCTTCGAGTTCTAATATCTCTGACCTAATTATATGAGACAATTCTTCATGGACAATTGCAGAAGAATAAAATGTACTTCCTGCATTAACACATTCTCCCATAAAATCTTTTAATAGACTATAGTTATATGAATTTCCACTTCCATAAATAATATTCCATACAGAAGTATCTACATATAAATCCTTTGGATAATTTTCTAAATCAAAAGAGTTTCCTTTTCTATCCAAAGTAAAAATGGATGAATTATTCACCTGGAAACACCTCGCATCTTTTCAAATATTTCCTCTCGCCTTTTTGTAGAACCACCATTATTTTTAGATTCCTCTAATAGCTGAAAAAATCTATATTTACGCTCATTTACTGGTACAGCATAAAGACTCTTTGGATTGTTATATTCTGATTTTTCATAATATTTTAATGTTTTCATATTATCACTCTTTTCTATATTTGACCTCTTATGTCATCAATATCGATAGTGAGTTCCGTATCATATAATTCAAATAACTGTTCTATACTAACTTTGTTTATTGTATTAAATATGTATTGATAATAGAACTTCTTTTTATCTGAAACCATCGGTTCAATTTTTAATTCACCGTTAATATATTCTTTTTTTACCAAAAAACGATATCCTATACCATAGATATAAGTATGCTCAGATAGTACATTGTTATGCTTTTCATTAAAAGATGTTACACTTTCACTATGTGAATCTAAAGTTTCACTACTTCCCTCAGCATTAATCAAAAATGTATTTAATTCTTCAGCTGCAAATACATCTAGTATGGCACTCATATGTTTTTTACATAATTCTTTGTCCATTGGATTTAATGTATTGTATTGAATATTATCGGGTGTAACAATAAAGACACAACCATTATCTTCTAATATTAAAACAATCACGTTTGACGTAGAATCTGGATTTAACGTAGCATTTACGTTAATATTTTTTTCTTTTAATTCATTTGTTATTTTTTCAAGTCTCTTTTCAGTTAATTGCCCAACATTATAACGAAAATTAATTGATAACTTGTCCCAATTAAACATAATTACCTCCTAGGTTATCTTAAGAAAAGACTATCAAGAAAATTCTTACTAGTCACTAAAACCTCAATCACTATTTACTAATATTATAAACAATTTGACATAATTTACAATATGTAAAATAGACAAAAATAGCACAAAATACATCAGAATTGACTAAAATAGAATAAAATAGAATAAAATATGGTAAAATAAATTAAGGATAGTAAGACAAGTAATGGAATTATAATAGTAAATTTCGTGTGTTTTTCACCAAAAGAGCACCCTACTTTCGTAAGATGCCCTTATCGCATTCATTTTCGTATTAAAGGTTTTATAATTGGTTCTATATATTTAATGAATGTCTAGTTTTGATAAGTTGTATATAAAGAAAAGGTAAAGTTTTGTAAGGTTCAACATCGTGTTGAGGGGTACACTGACTTGATGTACCCTTTTCGTCATGAGAGAACAACCTTAGGGTTTCTTAGTAGTATTATCAACCCATCCCATCCGTACAGCATATTGCATTTCTTTCTTGTCCAGGGCACTGTAACGACCATACTTACACCAGGTCTTTATCCTCTCAACACTGAATGGCTTATCTTCATCCCATATCCCCAGTTCGGTAACTAAATGCCTTATCTTGCGGTTTCTTCTTAAATGCATAAACGCCGCACTCTCGCTTTGTCTGACCGCTTGCCTAGTTATATTCAACCTTTCGCCTATCTCTTCAAGTGTGAGCTTATCTATGAAGCGTAAACGAAGGATTCTAATCATTGAATCATTCTTTAGTACCTTGCTTACCAAGTCCCACAATTCATCCTGTAGTTGCTCCTGGGATACTCTCTCTATCACATCACCTTCCAGATCAGTATTACAAGCTACGGTATCCGTATAGTCTATATTCTCTTCCTCACCGCCTGCCACTGGAGCATCTAGGCTTTTAACCTTATCTCGGAACATAAATCGCTGTAGCTGCATTACAGCTTGTTCAGATATATAAAGCCATCTTGCATATTCCTGAACAGATGGTTCCTGGTTAAAATTCTGCAGATAATGAGAAGTTATCTGATTGTAATGATATACTTTCTCTTGGGTATGTACCGGCACTCTTATTACCTTTCCGCTACCATCTAAGAAGCGTTTTACTACTTGTCTTATCCAGGGAATTGCATAAGTACTAAATAGTACACCGTGTTCCGGATTGAAGCCCTCTACCGCCTTAATTAAGCCAAAATAAGCTTCATGCATTAATTCGTCCATCTCAATGATTGGAACGCTATCATAGCCACTCTGACAAGCGTAGCGGTATCTCTTAATGACTGAAAAGATTAGCCCTTTATTCTGCAGATAAAGCTGTTCCATATTTCGAGCTTGATCTATTCCCTGTTGAATCTGCAGTACCAATTCTTCATTACTCATGTGATCAACTCCCTCCTTTTGGGTACAAAAAAACTACCAACTAAATATCGATAGTTGGTAGTACAAATTAACTTTTATATGTATCTAATACTAAATGTGATATCCTAATGAATCCATTGTGAAAATTAAGAAATAAGCTACTGCTGTTTCAATATCTTTCTTTTCTTTTTTCATTATGTCGTTAACTAATTTCAGTTTTTCTTCATCAAGATCAATTTCTACGCATGAAGTCTCCATCACTTCCCATTCACGTTCTGGATTGTCGTGTCCCCATAAATCTAAAGCTATGCCTGTCCATCCGGATTCAATAATTTGCTTGTACATCTCTGAATTAATAGAAAACTTTATAGCTTCTGTAGCCGACAAGCCTTTGTCTTTTTCAATAAGCTTTATCATATCTTGCGCAGCATGATGTTTAGTAAAATTAAGTTTAGTCAATTATTATTCTCCTTTACACTAATATTGTTATGCAATTTATAAAAATATGAATTCTTATCAAATTATTATAATACATATTATTCCAACTATCAATATTCAATTACCAAGGTTCTATAATTTCGAATCGCAGCAACTTTATTTACCACCCCTTAGCTGTGTGATAATACCATCAAGCTTACTCTTTTCTTCGTTTAGGCCTGTTATCTCAACCTTATCCTTAAACATACCTAAATGCCGCCCTAGAAGTTCTAAAGCCTTTACCTTATCACAAGAAGCAACCTCAATACCGTACTTTCCTTCCTTTATACCAGCTACAGCCTTACGCTTATCCTCTGGAAGTTTATCTGTTGGTATCAACTCCACTGCAGTGTATGTCTTTAATTGCCCAGTATCCGGATCCATGACATAACTGTTATTCACGATCATAGGTTTCTCTACTACTTTAGCAAAATCGGTACCGTTTGCAAATGCAATCTGTGCAAGCTCATTAATAACCATATCTGCAGTAATACCAGTGCGCTTACTTCGGTCTTCCATTGCTCTTGCTATCGCTTTTGAAACTGTAGTTTTCTGTAGTAGTTGATATCCCAACTCACTTGCTCTATTTACCGAATATCCTGCACGAATAGCTGCCTGCGTGGCATTCAAATCAATCAGATATTCCTTCACAAATGCTTCTTGTTTTGCTGTTAATTTAGCCATCACTCCACCTTCTTTCATAAACCCTTATGTTTTATATATACAAAAGCCCCATACACCCAGTTAAGAGCATATAGGGCTACTATCCTTATTAAATCAGTGACAGATCATCATTAAACCTGGTATTAACGAAATCAGTCATACTATCTATACTTAGAGATACCGAACTTGCACCTAGGAGAGGATAACCTGTGTTCATTCCTGTAACAGTCATTCCAGGATTCATATGCAATTCTACATTGTTTCTTAAGTCTCCCAGGAGCTTCTTGTTGTACTCTCTGTTATCTACTGGAATAATTCCTACAAATTCTAAGTTCTGTGGATCTTTTGAAAGGATATTCTTAATCGTAGCCATAGCATTAAAGTCATCCTTATATGTTTCAATGATATTCTGCATATCATCGCGATCATGTATAGCCCCGGATTCGATCATCTTTATAACATTTCCTAATCCGATCTGATACCCTGCATCTGCAAGCCTGCCAGAACTGCTCGCTTTCCACTTTTCCAGTAAAGCAGATAAACCACTGTCAATGGTAGCAACAGCCTTATCATGATAGAGTTGAATTATTGGTTTGAACTCTTCCATGATCTTGCCAATAGTTTGCTCTCTGCCTATGTCGGTGTATGCGTCACTCTTTTGTACTTCTGTTACCTTTGCCTGAACAGTGTTGTACCTGTCCTTAAACTCATTGAATAACTGAATTAATTCTGATTTCTTACTCATAACTTTCCTGTCTCCTTTTTTCCTGAAAATTATTAATAGTTATCCCTTCACTGTTTTACTGATATGGACCTTTTTAACTCATGCCCAGGAGCTTAGAGCATTTATCTAAGGAAAACAGAAAAGGAGGAAATAAACAAAAAAGACGCAGGAACAACTAATCATCAAATTGATGAAATGTCATTCCCACGTCTCATAATAAGACTTCCATTGCCAAAGGCATTGGGGTACTTAATCTTTATTTATTCTAATTGTATTATAACATTTATAACTATGTTTTGCAATACAGCATGACTTTTGAACGCCTATATTTTTCAACTTATTATACTCAATCAAGCATGATATAAGCCTTGTAGAACTCACCTGATTTCCTCTTAGGCTTCTTTAACTCGCGGTACTTCACGAACTTAGAAATAAGCTGCACTGTCTCTTCAAGCTCTTGTTCAGTCTTACACGAGATAACAATTTTTCTCCTCAATTACTCTCCTTTCCAGTTACCTACCGCAACAACTCAATTCTTATCTCTTCGATTAAATCTGAAGTAGATATTATCGATATCAGCTGAATTCTTAGCTGATCACTCAACCGAGTATTTCGTTGAGTTACTATTGTCCGAGAATCCCGCTATTAAAAGTTGCGACGTAGCTACTTTTTACGGTGTCCGATTTGTCCGATTACTCTAGCCACTATGCACCGCCTATCCCCTGTTGGTAGCAAGATCCTGATGGCCATAGGTGCTATGTATCTATACTCTAACTTTGTCCTGGTACCATTTGATTCCGTCCTTGTTACTCTTAATTACTGGCTGCAGGATAACAGTATTACTTATGTTCCGAATTGCTCCGTTGCTTACTTGTGCTATTACATAACTTGTCTGCTTGTCCATCATAACCCCCTTTTAATCCTTTGCTTCTGGGAAAGCCTTAAGTAAACCACTCTTTAGGTAAACGAATCTAAGCCGATTTGGTAGCTCCTTGAAGAAAAAATATAGTTTAGGAAATGGTGTCCGACTTAGCAATTCCAACCAACACCAGTGACACATCATTTCATACTCCTTTGGAAAGACGCGCTTGTACTTCCTATGTTCTATAACAGTGCTGATCAGGCCTTTTAAACTTTTTCCCTGATATAGTGATAATGACATATTCTGTATCCTTCTAGTGTTCTCCAGGGCTTCTACAAGGTCTAAAAATTTATCATAGCTACTTCTAGTGATATATCCTTCAAGAATGTCACTGTACCTGTGAAGAGCCACTTCGTCTAACCAAATATCCTTTTCAAATACATCAAGTATAATATGATCCTTCTCAATAGAGTAACCTATTGAATCACTGTCCAGAATCCTACTCTCTGCAACGGAAGTATAGGTATCCATATCGTACATTTCCATGAGCTTTGAAAGAATAATGTAAGTCCTTTTGATTTCTTTTTCCCTCGTTAGAATGGCATATACCACTTCATTCGTGAATATATCCTTGTCCATCCTATGCACCTAGCCCTTCTCTTTGCACGTGCTTCTTTCTGCGTGCCCGTTCTGCTCTTATGCCTTGGATATATCCCCAGTCAAAGGCATTTAACATTTTCCAAAGAACAGAACCATCTGTTATTAATTCCAAATCACCTATAAACTCTTTGTGTTGCCAAAATGCTGTTTGATTCCCGATCATGTTTAACTCTTTGGCGTACTGCTTTTTTAACCTTTTATTTTTCAAGTTATCTTCAACAACAGAAAGCACTGCCTTCATAATTATAGTTAAGTTCTCCTTACCTCGCTTTGCAATTTCCTCAAGCATGGCAACTTTTGCTGTTTCAAAGTCTTCCAGGGTTGAATTTTCAAATTCTTCCTCTAATTCTTTGATTGTTGGCATTAACTCACGAATAACTTCTTCTATTTCCATAACTTCTATCTCCTTTGCTCTTGCGCCGGAGCTTCACCAATGTTATATTTATGGTGTAACTCTCCTTTGCTCGGTTAATGGGTTACTTGCTCTTGTCGATGTTGGTAGCATTGACAGGAGCTTTTTTATTCCATCCATCAATACGATGTTCTGTATTTAGAATCTTTCTCACCTTTATATGGGTACCAGGTAATGAAATGATAATAATAATTGTCATACCAGGATAATACCAACTGAAACGGCTATCGTATACTTCTACATGAACATTGTGTTTATCTGCCCAAAGATTAACTCTTTCACAAATACTTATCAATGGTTCACTATACGTATATGGTTGAAGTACGATACAGCTTTTATTAGTTATCCTGTTTTTAAACATCATTGGCTTATGTAATAGCCACTCTAAACCATCGTATTCATACATATGATTTCTTTCATACTTATTTCTCCCTGATTCTAAGAAATTCCTAACGTTATATGGAACGCCCATGCTTACTTCTAAAAAGTCATTAGATTTCATAAACCTGTAAAACTCTTGCTTGTTGAAATAGCAATATCCGCTAGCTACCGGGAATTTATTCTGCTTATACCAATATTTCATTATATTTCCTTTCTATTGGTCGTACATTAGAATGTTCCCTAATTGTCTGTATTGCGTATTCTAAGCACGCCGACGTTTCTTCTGTTACTTCATATGGATAGATCTGATTTACTAACCCAAGCATAGGAACCATTTGAAATAAAAGCACTAGCGTGAACTTATTTTCTCTGCAATACTCCAAGACATACTCCATAAGTTCCTCTTTTGTAGCATCTGGCTGACCGTATAAATAACCAACCATATATTCCATTTGGTTTTTACCTTTCTTTCTTTTTACGACATACCAAAAAATATTCATTTTACCTCACTTTCTTTACATGTAGAGAGATTTGTAGACACTTTTTAGAGGGCACTTTACAAGGAAAAAGCCTGAATATAAGCATGTTTGAGATTCTTTTTTATTTTGTAGAGATTTTTTTTCACTTCTTTAAGACTTTTATAAAAACATACCTACTTTGCTATGTTTCTTAATATTCATATAAAATAATCTCTACAACTCTACAAGCATTGATTTTAAAGGGTTTCCTACTCTATTATTGCGTTTAAAACCTCTTAAAACTCTCTTTTAACCCTCTACACTTTAAAATGGAAAATTATGTTGCCTATACTCTTCCTCTGTAACGTTTTGAAATCCGTTGTTTTTCTGTTTCAAGTTTCTGTACACCATTACCCCGGCTTTCCCATTAATACGACCTTGTCCATTTGGGCATCCGTTAGCTTCCATTCTGTCTTTAATGTTCTGCTTATTTACATGATTAAATTCGTTTATATCACACCATGCAATATATGCACTATCAAAGTCTGGTTTTGAAATCATATCCGATTTATTACCTGTAATAATATAATTTTCAGACAAGTAACGGTAAACAGTATCCATTTTTTCTCTATACTCGTTCATAGCTTCATCACAGGCTTTTGATTTTGAGATCTTGAAATTGTTATCAATGAGCCTATGAAGACCTTCAAGGAACCAATTAAACACTGCATTACGCTCCAATAGCATTTTATCAAGAAGTTCTCCATCCCTTCGCTCTTGAGGAATGGTATTAATGCAAGGGACTATACAAAGCCTTTCAAACATGTGCCCGCCTTTATCATCCTGAAACGTTGGGAGATTATTACACGCAACAACTATTCCACCAGGGAAAATATAATAATATGGTTGTTTGTTTTTGGGTTCTACCTTAACAGGGTCACCACCAGTCACTTGCTTAAAGACTGAACTATCTTTTATTTCGCTGCCTGTCTGGTCTCCTATGCTTATAATGCGTTTTCCCATGATACTTCCCAGAGCAAACTTTGAACTTTCGTTCATGTGTTGAATCGGAATATTAGCTATCCTGTCCTCTCCTATTATCTTTCCCACTAAGTTAAGTATTTGTGTCTTTCCTGAATTTCCTAGGATTGACCATAATACCAAAGCCATTTTAATGCGGTATACATTCACATTAGAGAGAATCAACCCCATGTATTCCTGGATAATTGCTTTCTTTTCTTCATCAACATTTTCATCCCCATCACTGCACAAATCATTCATGTAGCGTTCAAAGACTGGGCGGTTATTATCTTCGGGATGATATTCACAGTTTAATTGTAATGTACTATATAACTTAGGTGTATGTGGCTCCAGGCTTCGTGTTTTCAAATTATAAAGCCCATTCTTTAAATTGATATACCATTCATTGGTATCTAGGTCTCGGAATGTAATAATGTTACTTTCTTTACATAGCATAAGGTTATAGACATTGTTTATCATGTTATCACTTGCCATTCCCACAGGAATGTATCGCCTTATAACTGATTTTACCTTGTTACGATTACATTTATTATAAACACCATTCTCATAAAAAAAGAAATCATCCTTATCCTCTTCGGGTCTCCTAACAATTAAGTAAGAAATTCCTCGGCTAATACTATCCGCCAAAATATCAGCGTTAATCTTCGCTTTTGCTTTATCTCCGCTACCATCAATATATATCCAAGGAGCACCTATATTTTCTGAATTGGCTAATAGCTCCTTAAGTTCTTCCTTTGTATGCTGTTCAAGGTAATCTGTAACATCTCCTTTTTCAGCTTCCGAAGTAATAGCCCATCTGATTGAGTGCGCATAGTGTTTTAAGTCTCTTAAAATCTGGTCTTTAAGTTCTAACCCTGGAGGATCGTTATCTGGAAGTATCGTGACCTTTGCCCCAGTAAAATATATAGAGTATTCTTTCTTCCAGTCCTGAACTCCGCCTGCTGTCGTTGCTGTATAGCCTAGCTTCTTTAAAGTCTCAACGTCTTTTTCACCTTCAACAATGTATACCGGGTATCCTTCCTTAACAGCCTTTAACAATGCGGGTAAATTGTAGAGCGTTGTTTGTGTAGTTCCTCGCCCATATTTGACGGTATCTTGTTTCTTGTTAATAACCGCATATACTATTTCTTTACCTTCAAACCTAACTTTTGAATACAGATACTTACTAGATTCTGAATAGTAATCATAAACTGCTTCAATCGGTTTATTTCTCCAAAATTCAAGGCTTTCCTTCCATTTTGGTTCTTTGTATTCGCCAATATCACTGAATGATAATCCGATTTCTTCTAAAATATCCTTAGTGTCACAACCTGCATGACAATGAAGTAATAGCTTTCCTTTTTTCTCTGATATGGTCAAGCTGGCTTTATTGTCTCTGTGTACAGGACACTCACATTGATATGAACTATCATTCAATCGCCTTGAAACTTTAAAATGCGTAACTAATTCCTGTAGTGTCAAACTTTCACCTTCCTTAACGTTCCATAACCTGTATTCTCTTCCGTCTGTCCAGCTAAATCATTGTTCAGATAGTCTATAAGCATGTCCAAATTGATAAGAGCCTTTTTCCCTGCATAGACAGCAGGAATTTTCCCTTGCTTTACCAACCTTCGAAGAAAGTATTCATTGACTGGTGTTTCAGGATCCTCTTGTTTAAAATATTCAACTGTTGCTCGAAAAGTTCTCATTCGTGCTTTCCTCTGTACATTGTCGCAAGCACTTACTATCTCATTATGTCGATTCATAAACTCTTGACTTCCAACTCCTAACTTCTTTTCTTCATTAGTAAGAAGAATAATCATCATTTGCCTAAGCTCTTCATTTGTCATGATCTATTCACCTTCCTTTCTTTTATCTTTATAACCTACGTTATTAACTTCGTGAATTTCAAGTAAATATAGAAATATATTAGATATTCTTTTACCTGGCCAGAATGACCGGATGAAGTGACTAGATTTAATCTAGTTAGATAAGTTTGGAAACATCTACCCCAAGAGCTTTAGCGAGCTTGTTACCTACTTCATCAGAGCAGCTTTTACCGCCCTTGATATAGTTAATGGTGGCTCTGGATACTCCTGAAAGCTCGGCAAGCTTTGTTTGTGTCATGTCCTGACGTGTTAGCTCTGCTACGAATTTAACTCTGTCGATTCTCATTTTATACACACCCCCTTTCTTAGCTATATTATATTTCGCTCGTATATAAATGTCAACACTAATTTATTTATAATTAATCTTAGAAATATTTTGACCTTTTCTTTGATTTGTGTTAACGTATGGAATATAATATAATTGTATTATAGAAAGGACGTGGTTATATGGAAAGCTTTGAAATATTAGCAACTCGCCTAAAAGAATTAAGGAACAGTATGTTTATGACACAAAAAGAATTTTCTGAAGAAATTGGATTTACTCAAGCAACACTTTCAGCTTATGAAAATAATCAAAAAAAACCGTCTCTTGACATAGTGAGAGATATAGCAAAAAAATGTGGAGTATCTATCGACTGGCTGTGTGGATTGAGTGATAATAAAAACTCTGACAATGAATTCAAGACCTATTCCGATGTCATAAGATTATTACTAAAAATATCTACAGATGCCAATATAGGAATTACGGTGGATTCCGATGAATTTTCAGGCATAATGTATTTTCATAATTACGGAATAAGAAGATTTATTGAAGAGTGGGAAAAAATGAAAGAATTATATGATAAAAATATGATTGATCATGAGGTTTATGGCCTTTGGATTGAAAAAACACTTAGTAAATACAATTACCCTTTGGGGAGCATGGAAGAATCATTTTGACTTAATAAAAAAAACCGCCCCTGCTACCAACAGAGACGGCTTAATGATGTAACCAATTAGATTGATATACACCCAACATCCAAAGGCTAGTATATCATATCTTTAGTTTTTTGTACACTTTTTAAAGAAAGGAATGATATAATGGCATCTATTCGTAAAAGAGGAAACTCATATCAAATTACTGTATCTAATGGCTATGACGTATCCGGTAAGAAGTTAACCGAAACAACAACTTATACTCCTGATCCAAGCCTTACCCCCAAGCAACAACAGAAGGCTCTTGAAACATTCGTGTTTGAATTTGAACAGAAGGTTAAAAGTGGTAAGGTACTTAAAGGTGAAAAACTTAATCTCGCCAATTATACTGAACAGTGGATAAAGGAATATGCGGAAACCAACCTTGAAATAACAACTCTTAATCACTATAATCTACAGCTTAAGAAAATGATTCTGCCGGCTCTTGGCCATATCAAATTATCTAGTCTTAAACCACTTCACCTACAGAGCTTTTACAACAATCTCCTTGAAGATGGAATCCGGAAGGATGGAAAACCCGGAGGATATAGTCATAATACAATCAAGAAACTTCATGCCATACTCAGCAGTATGTTTTCAACTGCAGTTCAATGGCAGCTCATGGAAAGTAATCCTTGTGACAGAGTTGCCCCACCAAAGCAGAACAGCAAGAAATATACTCCAAAACACTTCACCCTGGAACAAGCTGAATCATTTCTAAATGCTCTTGAAATGGAATATATAACAGAATATAAAGCTCATACTAGAGTTGATGATACCGGAAAGAAATACAACGTTGGAGCATATACCGAATCTAGATCCATACCAACACAATTCAAAGTATTCTTTAATATTGCGATCTTTGGTGGATTAAGAAAATGTGAAGTACTTGCATTAACCTGGGATGATATAGACTTTTCTAATAACACTGTAACTATTAATAAAGACACTGTATATACCAACAAGGAAGTTATAACAAAGGATCCTAAGAATATTACTTCAAATCGTACCATCAAACTTCCTCGATCTGTGATGGATCTAATCAAACGATACAAAGTAGAACAGGCTGAATATCGACTTTCAATCGGTGACCAGTGGTTAGACAACAACCTACTATTCGTACAGTGGAATGGCAAGCAAATGCACCCTTGCACTCCATACAGCACGTTCAAGGATATCATAAAGAAGTATAATAAAACTGTGGAAAACGAAGTAGACAAGCTCCCAGACATTCCCCTGCATGGACTAAGGCATACAAATGCAACTCTTCTTATTTCAGATAACGTAGATATAAGAACCGTATCTGCAAGATTAGGACACGCTCAAACGAGTACTACTATGAATATCTATGCTCATGCACTTGAGAAGATGGATGAAAAGGCCGCTGACAGCCTAGAAGATATGTTTCAAAGAAAAGTAAAATAACATCGAAAGCCTTACTGAAATAGAGTAGGGCTTTTTATTTTTGACTAACATTAGTAGTCAAATAGTAGTCAAAGCATGAAAAAAGCACCCTCATTCAGGTGCCGAAGCATTCGCTCAATGGCTACAACGATTGATTTTACTGTGTTTTTAAAAAGCCGTTAATCGGAATCGAACCGATGACCTATTCATTACGAGTGAATCGCACTACCGACTGTGCTATAACGGCATATTATGATATGGGTAACAAAAACCCATCATCGAGGCGACAAGATTCGAACTTGCGGCTTCTACGTCCCGAACGTAGCGCTCTACCAAACTGAGCCACGCCTCGAATTGAGACTACTGTATGTACAAAAGAAGCAGGTCGCTATGATATTATGCTACTATTTTTTAAAATTGTCAAGACCAAGAAAAGAAAATCCTCACAATAAAATAGAGTAAAACCAAGGAAGATTTATCACAAAAATAATACTTTTTGCTCTATCTCCTTGGTTTTTTAATTTGTTATATTATAAAAAAACTTTGTATCTATTTATCGATGCTCACCCATATAACAGATACCGATTGCTCCAGGACCCGAATGAGCTCCAATACTTGGACTTACTGTATTCACAACAATATTGTCGGTATGTAGCTTTTCCTTAATTAGATTCACTAAAAAATTAGCATCTTCTTCGACATCTCCGTGAACAACACAGATTACATTTTTTTCGTCCTTATATTTTCCCATCGTAGATAGCATATTATCCACTAAGGTAGCAAGTGATTTCTTTCTTCCACGTGTAGTTCCATTGGATACAAGCTGACCTTCGTTATTAACCACTAAGATAGGCTTAATATTAATCATAGAGCCTACGATTGCTGTCGCCCTAGAAACTCGACCACCTCTATGAAGATGATATAAATCATCGACCGTAAATTGGACACAGAATTCTAATTTATGTTCTTCAATCCATGCTGCTACTTCATCAATACTCTTTCCCTGTTCTCTCATGGCAACGGCTTTCATGATAACCATGCCTTGACCTAAGGATACATTAAGAGTATCAATTACAATAATCTTAGCACCTTCATTTTCTTCACAAATTTCTTTTGCACCTACCATTACGTTGTTACAGCCACCGCTTAGTGCTGAAGAAAAACTAATATGAAGTACATCATAGCCCTCACTGACATACTTTTGAAAGGTTTCTCGAATTACGGCTGGATTACTTGCCATTGTTGTTGGCATAACCCCTGCACGCATCTTATCATAAAATTCTTTCGCAGATAATAAATGGTCCTCCCCGTAAGTTATGCCTTCTAAATCGTAATAATGTGAGATAATCCCAATGTTTTTTTCTTTAATGTAGGATGGCAATAAATCCGAATTGGAATCTGTTGTAATGACAAACTCTTTCATTTGGTCCCTATCCTTTCCTTTCTCTCCCGATTAGTAACAAACAATGATGCCGCCTTCATTTGCATATAAGCTAGAAATACCGCCCGTGTTTGCTATGAAACATTTTGCAAAAGGAATACACTTCATAATTTCGTCTTTTACATAGATTGCACGTTCAAAATTATTACAGTGTGCGATACCAAGAACACGGTTCTTCGCATCAATCACATCCTCTTCCATATATTTTACCATCTTTAGTAGTGCTTTTTCAATCCCACGAGCCTGATCAATTTTAATTATATTTCCATCGTCAGATCCCATGATAGGTTTTATATTAAGTGCACTGCAAATTACAGCAGTTAAGTTACTTAATCTGCCGTTCTTTCTTAACGTATCTAAGGTCTCTAACACAAATTTTGTCTTCAAATTATCACGAAAATCATTTACTTTTTTTACTACTTCAGAAAAAGATAGCCCTTTTGAGACTAATTCTTGAATCTTCATAGCAATTAATGTCTGTCCCACCGATGCAGATTTTGAGTCAAATACTTCGATGTTTTTATTCGGATGGTCTTCTAAGTAAAGCTTCTTAGCAAGTTCCGCACTGTTATAAGAACCACTCAATCGAGAGGATAAAGTTACCACATAGATATCTTCCGCTTCATCAAAATGAGACATATAACTATCTGGTGACGGACAGGATGATTTCGGACAATTTTTGCTATCATTCATTTTGCGTAAAAAATCAATCTGATTAAATGTCTCGTCGTCAATAATATTTTCTTCTTCTATTTGAATGGACAATGCTACTTTTACAATATGTTCATCCTGCTGTAACTCCTTTGGTAAATCAGTACAACTGTCGCATAAAATTATATAAGACATAATAGTCCTCCTGTCAATTGTAAATATTGTGATGATGTCTTTATCACGTAGTAATTATCTATCGCATAACGTAGTTTTAAATACTATATACAATCATAGCATAGTTTTTTCATTTTGAAAAGTGAAAATTTTATAAATGAAGTACAGTAATTCAAAATAATATACAGCTCCTCTTTCATAAAAAAATGCAAATCATGATGTTCTTACTTCTTGTTTTATTCTGCAGTTTTTTCTAACTACATAAATTAGGAAGAACAAAGTGGCTTCGCCACTCTAGGCTCCCTGAATCAACAAATTCAGAGCGGTGCCACTTTGTCGCGACGAAGCATCAGCGGAGTGAGCATCCCTCGGAGAGTTTTTTAATTAATAGGAGATTACTCGTAGAATAATTTCCTATTAATTAAAAAAGCAATAGAAAGTAGATTCCTGTACTTTCTATTGCTCTATTAAATAGATCTTAACAGAACCTATTATTATTTTTGGTAAAAAAATGAACTCTATTCATTCAATTAATATTATCACTAACGTTTTATTCCTCACAATATAAATGTCTTGGAAGTCCCTCTACCATAATTGGTGTAAGCTCTGCTTGAATTAATGGTCTTGCGTAACTAATAAACTCCTGTGTTACATAATAATTCGGAACATCAATCCATTCCATAGGCACACGTTTTTCAACGTTAGCAATTGCTTTAATATCATAGATATCAGTAGTACATTGATATGGTTCATCACATACTCGCTTTAAGGTAATCATCTTACCAGTCTCACCTTCAAAAGCCGCTTTTACTGCTGCGCCACCGACCTGGAATGCTTCTGAAATATCCGTACGGGATACGATATGAGAGGCACAGCGTTGTAAGGTACTAAATTCAATCGCACGTGCTTTACAACCAAGTTCAGACGATACTAGGTTAGCTAATACACGACCTGTTCCAGAAAGCTGTCTATGTCCAAATGCATCCACGCTACCGTTTGCATCTCCAACTTCACAAACATATCTGCCGTCTGCAAGACGAACACCCTCTGAAACAGCAATCACAACAGACTTCTTACGTTTTTGAATTTCATCCACTTTTCGTATAAAGTCTTTTGAATCAAATGGAACCTCCGGAAGAAGAATCATATCCGGTCCTTCGCAGTCTTCACTCTTCGCAAGAGCAGCCGCACCTGTTAACCATCCAGCATTTCTACCCATGATTTCTAATACAGTTACACTCTTAACATCATAAACTAATCCATCACGAATTACCTCTTTGGTAATCGAAGCAATGTATTTTGCTGCGCTACCAAAACCAGGCGTATGATCTGTTGCAGCTAAGTCATTATCAATCGTTTTTGGTACACCCATAAAGCGAATGTGACTACCTGTCATTTCTGCATACTCTGATAATTTTTTGATGGTATCCATAGAGTCATTTCCTCCAATATAGAAGAAATACTCAATGTCTAATTCATGAAGCTTTTGGAAGATGGTCTCATAGACTTCTTTATTCTCTGAAATTTCAGGAAGCTTATATCTGCATGAACCAAGATAAGAGGAAGGTGTACGCTTTAGTAACTCGATGTCCAGATTGTTTTTAATGTGATCGGATAAATCAACAATCTGTCCGTTAAGAAAGCCCTGAATACCATGTTTCATTCCATAAACCTTCTTAGCACCACGATCCTTTGCTGTTTTGTATACCCCCGCCAAACTTGAATTAATAACCGCTGTAGGCCCTCCAGACTGACCAACAATGACATTGCTTCTCATGTAATTGCCTCCTCATTTTTAGTTGCGTCCCATTCCGTGAGACTATAATACGATGTGTGGAATTTGCACTCTATGTACAAATTGCACGTTTTTGCGCAATCGCGCTCACTACGAGATTATATCAGATGGTCTTTTATAATACAACACTAAAAAAAGTGAATTAATTTACTAAAATATAAGCATATCATGCACTTTTTTCTAAAAACTATTCTGAATTTTTCTAATCTATTGTTATATCCAATGACTTTATGTCCCTGTCAATATCATAGACATAGTCGACTACATAACATCGAAATAGGGCTACGGATAGCTGATACGCCGATTCGTAACCCCACTTTATTCTAATTAATATAAGAAATATGGAACTCTAAGCTTTCAATTATAAAAATGCTAAAATAACAAAGTTTGTAATGAATAACGCTGTTGCTACCCAAAGTACTGGTGTAACTTCTTTCACTTTTCCCTTCACGCATTTTACAATAATGTAGAAGATAAATCCTGCTGCAATACCATAGGAGATACTATAGCAAAAAGCCATGAATACACCTGCAAAAAACGCTGGAATAGCTTCTTCTAAATCATTCCAATCAACCTGCTTAAATGCAGAAAGCATCATTACACCAACAATAATAAGAGCAGGAGCGGTAGCTGCAAAAGGAATTGCACTGACATATGGAGCAAAGAACGCACTGATAGCAAATAATATCGCTACCACAACACTAGTTAAACCGGTACGTCCACCTGCACTAATACCTGCTGCACTCTCTACGTAAGTAGTTGTATTAGAAGTACCAAAGATAGCACCAATACTAGTTGCTGTTGCATCTGCAAATAAAGCCTTGTCCATCTTAGACTTAAAGCCTGCCCCACTTTCTAGTGCATCCTCATCCTCTTTAGAGAAGATTCCCGTCTTACGTCCTGTTCCAATAAAAGTACCGATAGTATCAAAGGTATCAGATAAACTAAATGCAAAGATTGTCATTAATACAAGAGGGATTCTGCTTGCATCTGCAAATAAATGCTGAATACCATCTTTACCAAAGGCTGCACCAAAGGTTTCTGGTAACTGACTAACAGCCTCACTAAAACTAATAGTATCCGCTGTCTTAGTAACACCAAATGGAATACCAAGTAAGGTAGTTACAATAATACCAATAAAGATAGCACCCTTAACGTTTAGTAACAAAAGAATTACTGTAAGTATAAGTCCAATCACTGTTAAGATAACTGCTGGATTATTAAATTTTGCAATACCTGGAACAAGTGGGTCACCAACAAAGGTAACAAGTCCTGAGTTTACAATTGCAATATATGCTACGAAAATACCAATACCACCACCAATTGCATGCTGTAAGCTTTCTGGTATGGATTTGATAATTAACTTACGAAGTTTTGTTACTGTAATAAAAATGTTAAATAAACCACAGATAAATACCATTGCCAAAGCTTCCTGCCAGCTAAACTTAAGACCAAAGCATACGGTAAATACGAAAAATGCATTTAAGCCCATACCTGGTGCCTGAGCATATGGAACATTAGCCACTAATCCCATAATTAATGTTCCGACGATAGAAGCTAATATGGTTGCTAAAAATACCGCTCCCCATGGCATTCCTGCTTGCTCTAACATAGTCGGGTTTACTGTGATAATGTACGCCATAGCAAAGAATGTAGTAAAGCCTGCAATTACTTCTGTACGTACGGTTGTGTTGTTCTGCTTTAATTTAAAAAAGCGTTCCATAAATACTTCCTCCTATTATAATTTATTCATGGAGCTTAGCTCCTTAACAGGGTAACCCTGTTTGAATCATAACTAAACGCAAGTAAAGCAATGAAACTGACAAAACGTACTCTTCATTGCTAACTATCCACAGCGCCCTATCGCTGTTTCTTATAAAAGTAATAAATATACCCTTTAAATCACACAAAATGTATATTTACACAAGTCGACTTTTCTTAACACACGCTCATTTTACCAATAACAACCTAGCATGTCAAGCACTAAAACACAGGATATTGTAATTATAGGTCAAAATAATACTATAGTTAGTATTTAATCCTAAACCCTAAGATTATTGATTTTGCTGTATTTCCTATAATTATTACAGCTAATCTTATTTATAAGCATGGCTTATATATTCCAATGCTATCCTATTTTATGAAACTACTCTGACAAAAAAGGATAATAAAAAAACTGCATTGTAGAATTTTTTCTACAATGCAGGATGTAATTTTATTCATTAACTTATTATTTATCCTATATTCAATAAATTAGTTAAATGCATTATGAATTCAATTCATTATAAATGTGAAAGAACCTATTTTTCCTTAATATCATCCTCATTAAAGCATTCCTCGATTGCAGCACCTGGAGCAACCATTGGCCAAACTTTATCATCGTTATCTATGATGCAATCTATTACGACTGGTTCGTTTAAGGAGAGTGCCTCTTTTAATACAGGTTCTACTTCTTCTTTTTTTGTAATTCGGAAAGCTTTTGCCCCCATCGCTTCCGCCAGCTTAACAAAATCAACTTTGTCATTCAGAATCGTTTGAGAATAACGCCTTCCATAGAAGAGAGTTTGCCATTGGCGAACCATTCCAAGAACGTGGTTATTAAATATTACCTGTATAATTGGAATATTGTATCGTGTCGCAGTTGCAATCTCGTTCATATTCATACGGAAACAACCATCTCCAGCAATATTAATTACTGTCTTATCTGGCATCCCGACTTTTGCACCAAGACTTGCCCCAAGGCCATATCCCATCGTTCCTAAACCGCCAGAAGTAATTAATGTTCTAGGCTTTCTATATTTGATGTACTGAGCTGCCCACATCTGATGCTGTCCTACTTCAGTTGTAATGATAGCATTCTCCCCTACAAGTTCATCAATTTTTTCCAGGATATATGGACCTGTTAATATATTATTTTGATAAGTTAATGGATGTTTCTTCTTGCTTTCTTCTACTTTATTCATCCATTCTTCATGCGATTGCTGGTCTAATTTCTCATTGATCAAATGAAGCACTGCTTTTATATCTCCAATCAATCGTTTGTCAATGATGACATTCTTGTTAATCTCAACCGGATCGATATCAATATGTATCTTCTTTGCATTTTGTGCAAACCTTGTAGCATTTCCTGTTACTCGGTCGCTAAAACGCGTACCAATCGCGATAAATAAATCACATTCCGTAACACTTAAATTCGAAGTTTTTGTCCCATGCATTCCAAGCATACCTGTATACCTTGGATGGTCTCCAGGAAAAGCACCCTTCCCCATCAAAGAATCAGTCACAGGACAATCTAAGAGCTCTACAAACTCCATCAACTCTCTTTCTGCTCCTGAGATAACAGCACCGCCTCCTACAAATACCATAGGTTTCTTACATCCACGAAGTAAGGTCAGGGTTTCCTCCAAATCTTCACTTGTTACTGTTACATATTCATCAAAGGTGATCTCATCTTTAGAAGCCTTTGTGTACTCACATTTTGCCGCTGTTACATCCTTCGTAATATCAACCAGAACAGGGCCTGGTCTTCCACTCTTTGCTATCTTAAATGCTCGACGAACCGTATCAGCAAGCTTTGTAATATCTTTTACGATAAAATTATGCTTTGTGATTGGCATCGTAATTCCAGCAATATCAACCTCTTGAAAACTATCCTTCCCAAGAAGAGGTACTGGAACATTACCTGTGATTGCAACCATAGGAACAGAATCCATATAAGCGGTAGCAATACCGGTTACTAAATTTGTTGCACCCGGACCTGACGTTGCAAGACATACACCGACTTTACCAGTTGCTCGTGCATAGCCATCCGCAGCATGGGAAGCCCCCTGCTCATGGGAAGTTAAAATATGTTTTATCTCGTCTTGATGACGATAAAGCTCATCATAAATGTTAAGCACCTGACCACCTGGATATCCAAATATAGTGTCAACGCCTTGTTCTTTCAAGCACTCGATTAAAATTTGCGAACCGGTTAATAACATACTGCACCTCTTTCTCTAGTATCATTTTTCTAATTCAAAACAATCGTGTGAAGTTTTAAAATACAAATTTCTAAGTTTATGTCTTTTGTTCACCTAAAAATCCTCTACACACTTACCCCTTTATACTCAAAGTTTTGTGGACATAGTGCAGTCACAAACACTTTATCTAATGAATCTGCTCTCTACCCAAAGCTCTATGCTCTACCTTACTTAGCTCGTGGAACTTCTAATATTGCACCACGATTTCCCGAAGTAACCATGGCAGTATAGCGGGCAAGGTAGCCTGTTGTTATCTTTGGCTCTCTAGGAATCCAATTTGCTCTTCTTCTCTTTAATTCCTCATCTGATACTACAAAGTTTAAGGAATTATTCGTGATATCAATTTTAATTATATCACCTTCCTCTACTAGAGCAATATTACCGCCAACCGCTGCTTCCGGTGATACATGACCTATAGATGCTCCTCTGGATGCACCAGAGAAACGACCATCGGTAATTAATGCTACGGAGGAGCCAAGTCCCATACCAGCGATAGCTGATGTAGGATTTAACATTTCTCTCATACCAGGACCGCCTTTTGGACCTTCATAACGTATGACAACCACATCTCCAGCAACAATTTTTCCGCCTTTAATTGCTTCAATTGCATCCTCTTCACAATCAAAAACTCTTGCAGGCCCTTCATGTACCATCATCTCAGGCGCTACAGCAGAGCGTTTTACGACTGCTGAATCCGGTGCTAGATTTCCCTTTAACACTGCAATTCCACCGGTTTGACTATATGGATTTTCAATTGGACGAATGGTGTCTGGATCTTTATTTACGCAACCTTCAATGTTTTCCTTTATGGTCTTACCCGTACAAGTAATTAAGTCCGTATATAATAATCCCTTCTTATCAAGTTCATTCATTACAGCATAGACACCGCCAGCTTCGTTTAAATCCTCCATATAAGTATGACCAGCCGGTGCAAGGTGACATAGGTTTGGAGTCTTTGCGCTGATTTCATTTGCAATATCTACATTCAGATCAACTCCTGCCTCATGAGCAATTGCTGGTAGATGTAACATACTATTTGTGGAACATCCTAATGCCATGTCAATTGCAAGAGCGTTGAGAAAAGCCTTCTCGGACATAATATCTCTCGGACGTATATTTTTCTCAAGAAGTTCCATAATCTTCATACCTGCATGCTTAGCAAGTCGAATACGTTCAGAGTATACTGCTGGAATTGTACCATTCCCTCTAAGTCCCATTCCTAAGGCTTCGGTTAAACAGTTCATACTGTTTGCTGTATACATGCCAGAGCAGGAACCGCAGGTTGGGCATACTTTATTTTCAAATTCAGTTACTTCCTCTTCTGACATCTTACCCGCAGCATGTGCACCAACTGCTTCAAACATACTACTAAGGCTTCTCTTCTCACCGTGGACACGGCCTGCAAGCATTGGTCCACCACTTACGAATATGGTTGGGATATTTACTCTTGCTGCTGCCATCAGTAAGCCTGGAACATTCTTATCACAGTTAGGAACCATGACTAATGCATCAAAACTGTGTGCCATAGCCATTGCCTCTGTGGAATCTGCAATTAAATCTCTTGTTACTAGAGAATATTTCATTCCGATATGTCCCATAGCAATCCCGTCACAAACCGCAATTGCTGGGAATACGATAGGAGTTCCACCCGCCATCGCAACCCCTAATTTTACGGCTTCCACTATCTTATCGAGATTCATATGTCCTGGTACAATTTCATTATAAGAACTTACTATACCAATAAGTGGCTTTTCTAACTCTTCCTTGGTTAATCCCAAAGCATTAAATAAAGATCTATGAGGTGCCTGCTGCATCCCTTTGGTTACTGCATCACTTTTCATACTTTCACACCTTTCTTTCTTGTAATTTCTTTTTACTAACTTCTTTAAGTAACTTCTTTTTACTAATTTCTTTTACTAAGTTCTTTTACTAAATTCTTTTTACTAATTTCTTTTTACTAATTTCTTTTGCTTAGTTCTTTTTATATATTTCTTTCATTATCTCTTATAAACTATTCTCTTCCCTACTTCCTACAAGCATTATTACAATCCCATTCTCTGATCAGTCACTACGTTTTAACTGAAACTTATAAGGACTCAATTGCTATGCTTGAATATAAAACCGATATCTAAAGTATAAAAAAACGCCCGCCATAAGCAAGTATGCTTAGGGCGAACGTAATATCCGTGGTACCACCTAAATTCAGAATTTCTTCTGCTCTCTACGGTACAGGCCACTCTTCATTAAGCAGAACCAATACCGTTTCCTTTTAACGGTGGACATCCGTTGAAGCCTACTAAGTAACTACTGTTCGGTTCAAAGCTCCGAGGCTACTTCCCGGTACATTGGATTTCATTCCTGTACCACATGGCTGTTAGTTTCCTTTCGCCAATGCTACGAATCTCACGAAGACTTTCACCCGCCGTCTTCTCTCTTTGCTTCGATTCCGTAAGTACTCCTCCTCATCAATGCCTTTAAACTATTGATTTATGTATCCAATTGTAACTATTTAACTGTTTAAAATTTCTGATTGTATTGCACTTTAGTCTAGCAGAACTTTAATTTAAAGTCAACTATCTTTTCAATATTATTATTTTATGGTAGCTATAACTTTTATCACTTGTTCAAACCCTCGTTATAACTTAAAAGAGTTAAGAAAGCTACTAATAATTCTACTTTCTTAACTCTTTTTACAATACTTTTACTTACGCCTTTGAAACGTCAGTCTCTATTTGGCATATAATTCAATTATCTTCACTAAAAGTTCAACCACCTTCTCCATCGCATTGATAGAAACATACTCATAGCGACCATGATAGTTTTCGCCACCAGTGCAAAGATTTGGACAAGGAAGTCCCATAAAGGACAAACGGGCTCCATCGGTACCACCGCGAATTGGAACGATATTTGGAGTTATATCTAATGCCTCCATAGCCTCTTTCGCACGTTCAATTAAATGCATATGTGGTTCTACTTTTTCTTTCATATTATAATAGTTATCTTTGATCTCTGCGGTAAAGGTATCTTTCCCATACTTCTCATTTAAAAATTCGCAAGCTCTTTTAAATAACTTCTTCTTTTCTTCAAACTTCTCTTTATTGTGATCTCTGATAATATAATGAAGTGTTGCAGCATCCACAGATCCCTCTATCTTATCAAGATGATAAAATCCTTCATAGCCTTCTGTGTATGCAGGGTTTTCAGATACTGGAAGCATCTGATGAAACTCCATACCAAGTAACACAGCATTCTTCATTTTCCCCTTTGCACTACCTGGATGAATGCTGGTTCCTCTTACTTTTAACTTAGCGCCTGCTGCATTGAAGTTCTCGTATTCGATCTCTCCAAGTGTACTTCCATCTACGGTATACGCAAAATCTGCTCCAAAGCCTTCCACATCAAAAAAATCTACTCCGCGACCAACTTCTTCGTCAGGGGTAAAACCAATCTGAATGGTTCCATGTTCGATTTCCGGATGAGTTAACAAGTACTCTACCATTGTCATAATCTCTGCAATACCTGCTTTATCATCGGCACCAAGCAAAGTGGTTCCGTCCGTTACCACCAAGTCTTCGCCCTCATTATTCTTAAGCTTTGGAAATTGTTTTGGTGACATTACAATTCCTAACTCTTCATTTAATACAATATCTCCGCCATCATAGTTCTTCACTACCCTAGGCTTAACATTTTCACCGCTGATAGCTGGAGAAGTATCCATATGCGCAACAAATCCAAGGGCAGGTACTTTCTTCGTTGTAGTAGCTGGAATTGTAGCATACACATAACAATGTTCACTCATTCGAACATTCGTAGCACCTAACGCTTTTAATTCCTGTTCTAAGGCCTTTGCAAGTACCCATTGCCTATCGGTACTAGGAACCGATTCTTGATCATCTTCTGATGTTGTGTGATAACTAACATATGTTAAAAAACGTTCTAATACATTAGACATATTAACCTCTATTCTGGCGTCTAATCGCCTTTTTAATTACCGTTCCAATTGGAAACGGAGATACGACTTTTTATGGTGTTTCCATAGACATATTTCCTATAGTATAAGCAAAATCTTTCTCTCCTATGTCTCACCAGTTTGTAATTTAACTTGTATGTAAATTTTACTACATTTTCTTAGTCTTCGCAAGCAATCTGTCGTTATCGAGATAATCCTTTTATACTATAAATTATGGTGATTTACAAGAAGATAAAGCTAAGTCACGAAGCAATTTACTATATTTCTATGATAAAAACTTAAAAAAGCTATTGTAATCGCTACCTCTCCCTTGAAGAAACAGCGTTACAACAGCTTTATGATTACTCTCTACTCTCCACGAACAACCCTAGTATCAGTTCCCTAACTGATACTAGCATCTTTTTTATATGTTACCTTATATCAAATACTCCTCTTTTGTATCTCCCTATGATTTCTTGCACTTGCAAGTAAAGATACAAAGAAATAATTTACTCATAAATTATTTTTAAGAATTAATTCATTGAAAGGTTATTTAAGTAATATTATTTAAAATAGGAGACACCGGACTCAAATATATTCTGATTCTGATTTCCATAGATATTTAAAGCCACACCGTCTCCACGACGTTCGGAGTGAGCCATCTTACCAAGAACTCGGCCATCTGGACTTGTGATACCTTCAATTGCATAATAGGAACCGTTTGGATTAAAGTCTTCTTCCATCGTTGGATTTCCACTAACATCAACATACTGAGTAGCAATCTGTCCATTAGTAGCAAGTTTTTTTAGCCACTCTTCATTCGCAACAAAGCGTCCTTCTCCATGAGATGCAGGAATGGAGTAAACTCCGCCAAGCTCCGCTTTCATTAACCAAGGAGATTTATTGGATACTACTTTGGTATATACCGATTTCGATATATGGCGTCCAATATTATTCATCGCCAAGGTTGGTGAATCAGCTGTCTGTGGCATAATCTCACCATATGGAACTAGACCAAGTTTAATCACTGCCTGGAACCCATTACAGATACCAAGTACTAAGCCATCTTTTATTTTCAATAGGTCATTGACTGCATCACTAATGCGAACATTTCGGAAAGCTGTAGCGATAAACTTACCAGATCCATCTGGCTCATCACCAGCTGAAAATCCACCTGGGAACATTAAGATCTGCGCTTCCTTAATCGCTTTTTCAAAAGCATCGACAGACTCTTTAATATTTCTCTCGTCTAAGTTCTTAAATACTACTGTATTAACCTCTGCACCAGCTAGCTCGAAAGCACGTAAGCTGTCATATTCACAGTTTGTTCCCGGGAACACCGGTATAAATACTTTAGGCTTTGCTATCTTATTCTTTGCCATATAAATAGTCTTTGCATCAAATAAAGTACATGGAACCTTCTCTTTTTCCATTTCCCCTACCATATTAGAACGAGTTGGAAATACCTTTTCTAAGGTGTTTGACCATGCAGATAATGCTTCATCTATCGTAATAGACATTTCTTTATAGGTAAAGGTGTGAGACTCAGTAACTGTACCTACCATCTGATACGAAATATTGACTGAATCTATCTTTGCTAAATCTGCTTCACTTATTTCAGCTACAATATCTCCGTAAGCAGGCCCAAATAAATCAGTTTCTGTAAGATTAGCATTAAAGTTTACCCCTAACTGATTTCCAAATGCCATCTTAGACACACTTTCTGCTATACCCTTAGCACCTAGAGCATACGCCGATACAATTACCTTCTCATGAATTAACTTAGTTATAGTCTCATATAGATTTTGTAATTGTTCATATGCTGGCAATTCATAGGCATCTTTTTTTATTGAGAAACGTATTAAACGATTACCAGTCTTCTTTAATTCAGGAGTTACTACCTCGTTAGCTTTCGCAACATCAACAGCAAAGGAAACTAGGGTAGGTGGAACATCAATGTCATTGAAGGTACCTGACATACTATCCTTACCACCAATAGATGGAAGACCTAGCTTCATCTGAGCATCATAAGCACCCAGTAATGCTGTTAATGGTTCCCCCCATCGGCGTGCATCATCACCAAGTCTTCTGAAATACTCCTGGAAGGTAAAACGAATCTTTTTATGGTCACCACCTGCTGCTACGATTTTAGCAACCGACGAGATTACTGCATAAACTGCACCATGGAAAGGACTCCAGCTACTTAGGTATGGATCATAACCATAACTCATCATCGTTACAGTATCGCATGCACCGTGAAGAACCGGAAGCTTTGCAATCATCGTCTGGACAGGTGTTAATTGATATTTCCCACCGTACGGCATTGTCACAGTGGCGGCTCCGATTGAGCTATCAAACATCTCTACTAAACCTTTTTTGGAACAGATATTAAGGTCAGAAAGCATGAATAACCACTGTTCTTTGATTGATTTATTAGCTTTTTCTCTTATTTCTCTCGAATTTTGTGTATTCGAAGTTTCTTCTATGGAAGAGGCAGTTACTAAACTTTCACCACTTATCTTTCCAGTACTTGCAGCTGGATAGAAGGCACCAGATTTAAAGTAATTCTCTTCTTCCTTAGGCATCGTTACAACCGCAGTTGCCTCCTGGTGAGCACCGTTGGTATTTAAAAATTCTCTTGAGATATCTACAATTACCTTACCGCGCCAACGAAGTACTAATCTAGGTTCTTCTGTAACCACTGCTACTTCAACAGCTTCTAGATTTTCCTCTTCTGCAAAAAGAAGCATTTGCTTTACATCTTTTTTATCTACAACGATAGCCATACGTTCCTGAGATTCTGAGATTGCAAGCTCTGTTCCATCTAATCCTGCATACTTCTTAGGAACCTTATCTAAATCAATTATAAGTCCATCTGCTAATTCTCCAATTGCAACGGAAACACCACCAGCACCAAAGTCATTACATTTCTTAATTAGCTTAGAAACCTCTTCTCTACGGAATAATCTTTGTAACTTACGCTCGGTTGGTGCATTTCCTTTCTGTACCTCTGCACCACAAGTGTGAATGGACTCTGTAGTGTGTACCTTGGAAGATCCGGTAGCACCACCACAACCATCACGCCCTGTACGTCCACCCATCAAGATGATGACATCACCTGGATCAGAATTCTCACGGATAACATTCTTTCTTGGTGCAGCACCCATAACAGCGCCAATTTCCATACGTTTTGCTACATAATTTGGATGATAGATTTCATCTACTAAACCAGTTGCTAGACCTATCTGATTTCCATAGGAGCTATAACCTTTGGCAGCTCCTGTTACAATTTTTCTTTGTGGAAGCTTACCCTGTAGCGTATCCTTTATGGATACTGTTGGATCTGCTGCTCCGGTTACTCTCATTGCCTGATACACATAACCACGACCAGATAATGGATCACGAATTGCTCCACCTAGACAGGTTGCGGCTCCACCAAATGGTTCAATTTCTGTTGGATGATTATGCGTTTCATTCTTAAAGAATACCAGCCATTCTTCTGTCTTGCCATCGATTTCAACCGGCACTACAATAGAACAAGCATTGATTTCATCGGAAACTTCCATATCTTCAAGCTTGCCATCTACCTTCAGCTTCTTCATTGCAAGTAAAGCAATGTCCATTAATGAAATGTACTTATCTTTTCTATCTTTATAAAGAAGTTTTCTATTTGCTTTATAATCTTCATATGCAGTCTTAATTGGATCCTTATAAAAACCTTCTTCAAAGTCTACCTTGGTTAGTTCTGTTAAGAAGGTAGTATGACGGCAATGATCTGACCAGTAGGTATCTAAAACACGAATTTCGGTAACAGATGGATCTCTCTTTTCTTCCTTAGCAAAATAATTCTGAATATGCTTAAAATCAGCATAGGTCATTGCTAAATTTAGTGATTCATATAAAGAATGAAACTCAGAATCCCCCATGTTTTGAAATCCAGTTAAGTAAGGAACGTCTTCTGGTACCTCAAACTCTGTAATTAAAGTATCTGGTTTTACTTCGTCTGTTTCCCTGGAATCCACAGGATTAATACAATATTGCTTGATACGCTCAAAATCTTCTTCTGCTAAAGTACCACTTAATACATAAGTAGTCGCAGAATGAATGACAGGCTCTTCTTTTTCATTTAACAACTTAACACATTGCTCAGCAGAATCTGCACGTTGGTCAAATTGTCCTGGAAGATACTCCACAGAGAATACTTTATCCTCTTTTTCATATGGAAACTTCTCTTCAAATAATTCATCGATCGGAGGTTCTGAAAACACAGTACCAAGTGCCTTTTGATAGGTTTCCTCACTTACATTCTCTATATCATAACGGATTAAAACACGCACATCTGTTAGTGTCTTAAGCCCTAAATAACTTCTAAGCTCTTCTTTTAGCTCTTTTGCACGCACTGCATAAGGTACTTTTTTCTCTACATATACTCTTTTGACACTTCCCACGTCATTACCTCCGTATATTTTTCTAGGTTTTTGTGTATACTTCATCTTTTTTGGTTATATTTATTATAGCATAGGCGTATTTATAAATGAAATTAATATATATGAAATATTTCATTAGGTGAACTAATAAAGCCAACTAGTAAATTATCAGGATTAAGTTCTGTTTAACTTTCAGTCAATAAGACAGTGCACTAGACAATCTTTCCTGTCTAGTGTACAATATGTATACAATTTTATAGTGTAAAATAAAGTATACCTTAAAATTGTATGACTATTTTATCTAGTCTAAAACGCTATAAACTAGCTCACTCAAACAGTAATTGTAGGTGATGAAGCTAGCATGCGTGGTCTAGAATTTTTGTGGAATACTCGGAGGAAATCATATGCTTTACTCAATTTTTGATAACTTGTCAGGCAAAAGTATAACTTTTGTAGGGTTATTGCTAGCTTTTTTAATTACATGTATCTTACTCAAGGTACTTCAGAACATTCTGCCAAGGGACGGTGGAAGAGCTTACGCGGTAAACGGTGGTCTGTCTCAAGGAAAACCTCGCGGTGCAGGACTAGTTTTTATCTTAGTATTCGTTGTAGCTACCTTGCTATTTGTTCCAATCACCAGAGAACTTATTATTTATCTACTCATGATTATTGCTGCTATGATGAGTGGTTATTTAGATGATAGCTCCAAAGCCCCTTGGGGTGAATATAAAAAAGGGTTCATTGACTTAGTCATTGCACTTGTATGTGCCGTTACTTATGTGAATTTTAATGGTAGCACTTTAACATTTTTAACTACTGGATCCTCAATTGAACTCAATCCTGTTCTCTATGTGTTACTTGCAATGCTGTTAATCTGGGTATCAATTAATGTAACCAATTGTACCGATGGAGTAGACGGGCTTAGTGGAAGCATTGGTATCGCTACAATCTTTACTTTCTATCTTGTTTTTGTTTCTATTATAGACAACCAAGATTATGGTTTAATCTCCCTTATCATGATTGCATGTATCCTTGGTTACTTATGGTTTAATGCCTCTCCAAGTAAGTTGTTAATGGGAGATGCTGGCTCCAGAGCAATTGGATTGTTTATTGCGGTGATTGCCCTCAAAACAGGTAGCCCATTACTTTTCATCCCTGCTGCCATTGTATTTATCATTGACGGAGGTCTTGGCTTAGTTAAGGTTGCTCTTCTACGTTTCTTCAAGATTAAGATCCTAGCAAATACAAGAACACCGATTCATGATCATGTTAGAAAAAAATTAGGTTGGTCGGATACACAGACTGTATTTCGTTTTATTATCATCCAAGCTATGGTATCCTTTGTTACCCTTTATATGTTTTTATAGTAAGATTCATAATAAACCTATATATTATTACGGATAAGGAATTATTTCAACGTTAATTTAATCCTACTTACAAATATACTGCCAGCAGTGTAAATTTATAAAGTAGGCTTCGATACGTACTATGAATTCTACATCGATGGGAATTATTATTCACATTGGATTTTAAAAGAATAGGTATAGAATTACTACCCTATAACACAGGAACAGAAAGGAGAAGGCGCATTGGATATTAATTACGAGTTATATAAAGTATTCTATTATGTTGCGAAAACACTAAGCTTTAGTGAGGCTGCTGCTGAGTTATTCATCTCACAATCGGCGGTCAGTCAATCGGTAAAAGTATTAGAAAAACGTCTGAATCAGGTTCTCTTTATACGAAGCACAAAAAGAGTAAGTCTTACCAAAGAAGGTGAGATGCTTTTTAAGCACATCGAACCAGCGATTAATTTAATCAGCCGTGGTGAGAACCAAATCTTAAATTCTACTCCAGCCGGTGGCATGCAATTACGAATTGCCGCAAGCGATACGATTTGTCGATATTTCTTAGTGCCTTACCTTAACAAATTTCACAAATCCTATCCCGAGGTACATATCCGTATTATTAACGGTACCTCACTCAAGTGTGCAGAATTACTTGAAACAAATCAAGTGGACTTAATCGTTGCGAATTCCCCGAATTCTGCTCTAAATAATAATTTAAATATTCAGGACATTACCACCTTTCGTGATGTTTTTGTTGCAAAGCCAGATGCCTTTCCACTGGCAAATCGTAAACTTACGCTAGCAGAGCTTCAAAGGTTACCTATCCTTATGTTAACTAAACTCTCTACTACAAGCGCTTTCCTCCACAATTTATTTTTACAGCATTCCTTGGATTTGGTGCCTGCTATCGAACTTAGCAGTAATGATTTATTGATTGACTTAGCGAAAATCGGTCTCGGTATTGCTTTTGTACCAGATTTTTGTATTAATAACATTAGCCCTTCTGAGCTAATTACAATTGAAACAATGGAAGAAATGCCGGAACGAAAATTAGTCGCAGCGTACGATGATACCTTACCATTATCAGAACCTGCACAATTTTTTATTAAATTAATGCTAGACAAGCTATAGAAAGTATTTTCAATAAAAGTATAAACAGATAATAAATCTATACAGGTGGTTTAAGCTAAACAGGTGATCTATGTTTTCGGTTACAATCGAAAACATAGATCACCTGTTTTTCTTATTCATTAAATTTTTCCTATTCATAGAACGATTATTTAAGAACGATTATTTAAGAATGATATAAATATAAACTTTACATCTTGATTTCGATGTCGCTATAATTAGCCTGTTACTTTAGAAAAATAACCCCGTAATGAATACAGTGATTATAGCTCCAGCTGCTACTACCACCAAACTTCTTTTATAATATGCTAAAAGAAACGCTACGATTGTTCCACACACCGCAGTTATTACATTACCTGTAGATTCAAATACATCCGGAAATGTGAGTGCTCCTAATACTGCATAGGGAACGTAATTTAAAAAAGACTTGATACGTGCTGATTTTATTTCTTTACGAAAAACTGCAATTGGCAAGGCTCGTGGTATATAGGTTACGAGCGCCATAATGATTACTGCTAAAAGTGCCTTTTCTATCGTCATACACTTTCCTCCTTCTTATCCTCCATAGGAAATAAAATCGCCCCAATTCCTGCGGAAAGAGCAGTCGCTATAACCACCTTAAAGCCGGATGAAATAAAGGAAAAGGCAGGGATATATCGTAAACAGTAATGTATAAAAATGGAGAGCAGTATAATAACAACTACAGGCTTAGATTTTCTTGCTGGAGGAATAATAATAGCAATAAACATTCCATAAAGAGCAATTCCCATTGCATCTGCCAAACTTTGTGGCAGTGCTGTACATATCATAGCTCCTAGCGCAGTGCCAAGACTCCAGCCGGCAATAGGACCACTAATTAATCCAAACATATATGCACTGCTTAACTTTCTCTGCTCCATAGAAGCTACGCTAAATGTCTCATCTGTAATACCAAAAGAAAAAATGAGGCGATTCCATACTCCAATTTTAGAATCTATCTTTTGAGATAGCGATAAAGACATTAGCATATATCGTATGTTAATAATAAATGTGGTGAAACCTATTTCAAATAAACCTGCCCCAGCAAAAATTAAATTCGTTCCTGCAAACTGTCCTGCAGAGGTCAGATTTGACAAAGAAATAAAAATAGCTAACCATACCGGTAATCCACCGTTTACCGCCATAAGCCCAAACGTAAAGGACACTGGCAGATAACCAATTGCAATTGGCAATCCCCGTTTGAAACCATATTGAAGATCTCTCTTACTATCAATATTCATTGTACTATTTTCCTTTGTTTTATTCGTGTAATCTTCTTATTATTTTATATACAATGCAATTTTGTATCACCAAAGGTTTACTATGAGCAAAGAAGATAATTCCATCGCTTGGAGCTATAATTTGTGAGATTACTTCTCCTTCAATCGGATCTACTACTTCTGCTAAGACATCACCAAACTTTACTTCTTCCCCTGGTTTTCTAAGAGGTCGATAGATTCCTGAAACATCTGTTTTAATCGGCATTAATGACTCTTCTTCCACAATACTTGCGATATAACCACTATGACAGTTATACTTGATGATTCCCATGCGTGTCAAGAATCGAAGGACGGAAGATACCGCCTGTCTTGCAGACTTTTCGTCAATACTACTCGTTGCTGGGGTGTATACCGAAAATGCATTCGTTCCATTTACCTGCCAGCAATAGTTTAGAGTTCCTGTATCAAAAGGATGAGGCTTTTTAGTCAGTACATAAGGTAACCCAAATAGATTCGCAAGGCTAGTACTTTGATGACCTGTTTCCATCATTCTAACATGAGGAATAAATTCACCCGGAGTGTGAAAGCTTGCAAACTGAATACCATAACTATATCCTTCCACTGCCTTAAATACTCCACCTGCAATACGTTCCGTAGTTTCACCGCTGTTATCTCCCGGGAACATGCGATTAATATCAGACTTATCCATCGCCCAGAAACGTTTCTAAATGTTAATACTGGATTGGTTCAACGTCGGAATTACCATAATTTCATTGTTATTTAAAATTGCTCCGATTTTTTCTAGTCTAGTCAACTCCTTAACCAACTGAGAACAGATATATAACTGTTGTATCTCATTTCCTCTTGTCGGTCCCACGATACATGCTGCCTTTTCTCCCTTACCAAAACGAAAACCAACTATGTGCATGTCATCACGAAAAGGACTTTTTACCGTATGAATTATTTCCTGAAACATTTACACCCCTCCTAGGATTCTAGCAATTAGGGAACCATCATAAACAACAGGGTATTCCCTTAATGTAAACACGACTCCATCACAAGGAGCTATAATGTGTTGAACAACCGTACCATTAAGACTATCCACAATATTTCCGACTACATCTCCAGCTTTGATATCCATCAGGTGTTCTACACATGGCAAAAAGATTCCGGAAGCTTCGGCATGTATTAAAGTCACTTTATCACGATCGGAGGAGATTACCGAAGTCTTTGGCGTTATCACAGACCCATTCCAAATACCAAGCTTATGCATCAGGCAAAAAATACCCTCTAAGATCTGATCTCCGAACTCCTTTGTAATTCTCATACCAACTCCCATCTCAATACTTAACGTTGGTACCCCATTTTGATTTAGGCTATGATAAAGGCTTGCAGGTTCTACTGTTGGTGAAGAATGAACCCAGATAAAGTCTGTATTTAATAGCTTTGCATATTCTAATAGACTTTCTTCATGCTGCTTATCAAGTCGAACCTGTGGAATTTCTCTTAAAAAGATATTGCTCGCATGCAGATCCACACAAAAATCTGCTCCCTCAAGATCTTCTACAAGCTTTGCAGCTACATATTCGGACATATCACCATCCATATCTCCTGGGAAGCTTCGATTCATATCCAAATCAAAGGTTGGTATTCTTCTTGTAATTGACTCCATCCCCAACGGATTTACACACGGATAGACATCCACAATACCAGTTAAGAATTCATTTTCTTCCCTAATACGGCGGATCAATTCATAACATATGTACTGACCTTCAAGTTCATCACCGTGAACTCCTGTTACAATACAAATTCTTTTTTCATTCCCCTTTTTATTCTCTGGTTCTAAATGATTCTTTTTAATGTGCATCGTTTCTAATACTGGCAGACCTACCGAAACTACTGTTTTTACCATCTTTACACATCCCTTCTGTAGGTATATCTTAACGCTTTAAAGCATTACCTTGTAATAGTATTTATTGAAATTTCATTTCATTGTACTACAATTATACAGTAAAGTAAATCCCTTGAAACCATACTAATTTAGAACAAAGGAAGCAAAAAACCAAAGAAAATATTAGCAACCCCGTAGGGTGAGTATGCATCCCTTCGAAAGTTTTAATATATAGAAAATTACGATGCAATTTCCTATATATAAAAAAAGTCTAAGCATACTAGCTCTATTCCCGCTAACATACCAAGACTCTTTCCTTATTTATTCTTTACAGCATCTAAATCATTTCCGCTTTAATACCATACTAATATATTACACAACTTCTATAATTACGAACACTATTAAAATTTAATTACAACATAATCTTATCTCAACCTTTTACAGCTCCTTGAGTCAAACCATTATAAATCTTATTTTGACAGGTAATAAAAACAATAAGTGCCGGCAACACCGTAATAATAACCCCTGCACAGATAAAATTGTATTGATTACCAAAAGGGCCAGTAAAGGTATAAAGCGAAGAGGATACCACTTTTAATTTTTCTGATTGTAGATATAGATTTGCCATATAGTATTCATTGTAGGTACTAACTCCTTTTAGTATCATACAGGTGACAATGGCTGGTTTTAATAGTGGCAACAGGATACGAAAGAATACCGTATAGTAAGATGCTCCATCCACGATTGCGGATTCATCAAGAGATACAGATATATTCTCAAAAAACTGTAGAAATACATAGATAGATATAACATCTGTTCCCATTAATAGGATCATATAACCAACTAGCGTATTCACTAAATTTAAGCTTGTCATAATGGAAAATACAGTTACCTGAACAGCAACCCCTGGAATAAGAGCTGCAAATAAAAATAAATTTCTTATCAAACCATTTCCCAGAAATTTGAATCGATTGAGTATGTATGCAAGCATTGTTCCTATCAAGATTGAACCCATTAAAACAAACACTAATATAATCATTGAATTAAGAAATGCTCTCCCCATATTTCCCTTCGTCCATGCTGTCACAAAATTTTCAATATAGAACCAATTTTTTGGAAGGGTCGCAACACTCGTTTGATTGTATTCCTGTGTACTTTTAAATGCTGTTATCACACAAGATACAATCGGAAGTAACATCCAAAAAGTAATAAATATCAGACTAAAGTACTTTAAAAAACTAATAATACACTGTTTGACTGAATAGTGCTTTCTTCTTTTCCTATTACTCATAAGTGTTACCTCCTTCCTGTTTTTTCAGGTAACGGTTCATTCTTTTTCTAGTTCCCTTCGATATATCCGAATCATTATCAAATATAAAGTGAAAGATTAATTTCTGGGCAACCGTAACCAGAATAATAATTCCCATTAAGACAATTGCCATTGCGGATGCTAATCCAACTTTCTTTGTATTATGAGCAAGAACATGCATTGTTACAAAGTAGGTTGCCGTTTCTGCAGTACCACCTGTGATAACATAGGAAGGTTCAAAGGCACTTAACGATCCAGAAATCGATAAAATTAAGTTAAGCAAAACTACAGTCCTTATGCTTGGTAGAATAATGTATTTAAACTCTTGCCACTTACTTGCTCCATCAAGTTCAGCAGCTTCGTACATTTCGCTGTCAACGGACATAATAGCACCGATAAATAAAACCATATTCTGTCCCATGTATCTCCACACCGATGTTGCAGCTAATGAGATGTTATTTATCCTTGTATCAGAAAGCCAGCGTGGCAGACTATCAAGGTCAAAGCCAACTGCTTGTAATACAGTATCTAATACAAATCCTCTAGTAAAGAAAAATTTAAAGATAAATCCAACCGCTATACCACAGATTAAATAAGGAAAAAATATTGCACCTTTAAAAAACTTCCCGCCTTTTACCTTAAAACTTAAAATTGTAGCAAAATAAAGAGCTAGAACAAGCTGTATCAGAGATGCCCCCATATAATAGAGACTTAAGTATAACGCGCGAAAACAATCTTCTCTCTTAAAAACATCTATATAATTCTTAAAACCTACCGGTGTTCTTCTTCCAAGATACTTCATCTTATAGAAACTAAATTCAATCATTTTTTCAAAAGGTAAATACGTAAAAGTGATTAAAAGAGTCATCGGAACCAGTAAAAATAAAATGATAATACTCGCCCTCTGCCCCTTTCTACTTTTTAGAAATCTAATTGGATGAATTCTTTTTTGGTTTGATTTTACGTTATCCATAGGGTCCTCCTACTGGAATATGAGCCAAGGGTATCCCTGGCTCACATTCTGAATTCTACCGCAGATTCTCCTGGGTTAAATAGCCCATAAGAACGTCTAAGTTATGATTAATACTTTACTTCTATGCCAAGTGAAGCTTGTGCATCGGACCAAGCTTCATTAAACTCAGCCATAAGTTCCTCTAACGTCTTTGCAGATTCCCCTTTGCTTGCCTTAAATCCTTCCCAGAATACGTACTGAGCCTTCTTACCATCCACATTGATATTCATTTCTGATTCTGCGTTAATTGCGTTAAACGTATCTTCTTCCCCTGCTGCTGCTGGATTATTCACAATAAACTCCACACCCGAGAAAGCATTTAATACTTCTGGATATGCGCCCGTTTTTAAGATTGGAATACCACCTTCATTATAAGAGAAGTTTGATTGCTCCACTAACCATTTCGTATATATCTTCGCTGCAAACTTTGTTACTTCATCTGCATTTATATTAATCCCATAGCAATAATCAGCACCTGCAGAAGCATATTGTTTTCCATTGATTGTTAACGGAAATGGCATATATCCAATATCCTGTGGATTAGAATCTGCTTGTTGAAACTGAGTAACAGCCCAAGATCCCATTGCCATTACACCAATTTCACCACGATTGATTCTTCCCTTACAGCCTTCCCAGTCTGTAGTAACAGGATCTTCTTCGCATAAACCACGAGCAGCAATATTATAAATCAAATAATAGGCAGAATAAGCACCTGTAAAATCATCCGTAGGGCCAAATGGATTTTTCTGATATGGTAAAATATTATTGTAGTACTCTGGATCACCATTCGTAGAGCCACCAATATGTGCATTCCACTGTGAAATAGCCCAGTCATCTTTGTAGTTAGAATAGTAAGGGTCCTCAGCTGCACCAGTATCTTTGATTTTTTGTAAACAATCTAAGAATTCGTCTGGGGTCTTTGGAAGACTAGTAATACCAGCAGCTTCAAATACCTTCTTGTTGTAAACAATACCTTGTGCATTTCCAGTAGAGGATAATCCATATACTACATTGTCAAAAGCCTTGTCATCACAGAAATTATAAATGTCTTTCAATACATCATAACTTCCAATCGGCTCAAAATAGGTACCTAAATCTACCTTATCAATCGATGTTGGAATCATACACATGGTTCCCCAATCCTTTTGTGTAAGACGAATATCCATTGTTTCTTTGTAATCCGTAATTCCTTCGTATTCCACCTTAATATTCGGGTAAACTTTATTAAATTCAGCAACATACTCTGCAAATCTTCCATTATCCACCAAATCCGTACGATGTGTTGCGAATTTAATTGTTGCTGTAATGTCAGTGTACTTTCCTAATTCAATTTGATCAAGTGTCATGCTATAATCTGGTGTCTCATCATTCGCAGCTTCACTTTCTGCTTTTGTAGCTTCTGGCTCCTTAGTTGGTGTCTGTGTGTTTTTTTTGTTCGCATCTACGCTAGTATCCTTGTTGTCTTTCTTAGATCCGCATGCTGCTAACGAAAAACATAGTACAAACACCAATGCGATACTAATTAGTTTTCTTTTCATATTACTCTCCTCCTGATTTTTTAAGTTACTAACTCATTTAATAACTTAATTATATTTTATAACAAGTAAGAATAATTATCATTTCAATATTTTGGTATTTATTGTATTATGTTGGTTTTATATTGTATTCTTCACAGTTTTATTCCACTTCATTATGTCTATTTTGTTAATAATGACGGTTATATTAAAAAACTCACTTGACATTATCTAACCTTTCGATTATTATGAGCATAATATAGTTCATTTTTTATATGTTATTAAAGTTATATTCCGTTTTATTAACTTAATTTTTATTTAAATTAGTATCAATAAGTGGCATAAATATCCAATGAATACAAAGGGGAGGAATTGGAAAGATATGAATATTATTGAAACAAGAGAAGCTTTGATATCAACAAGACATGTGAGTTCAAAAGATAAAGTGAGTCCAAAAGCAGACACACTTTTTAATAAGACGAATTCTCAAACACCCCCATTGGTCATGAGCAAAAATGAGTCTGTCCATTACTTTTTATATGATGAGCCATCTTCGCTTGCAAAGGACTGCTTATTCTACATACAACTTGCAGAAGAAAACACTGTTCATTTTCCCTGGTCGATGGAGCTTAATAACTTAGATTGTTATTTAATTTTATATAGTATCTCAGGACAAGGTAACTTGATTTTGAATGACGAAACTTATCCACTTAGGCCTCACACATTTTTCTTTCTACACTGTGACCAAGCAATTCGTCTGGAGCTTGCAAACTCTAACTGGACCTATTCAGCTCTTTATCTTAATGGATTATCAATTAAAAAATATTACCACTTATATATGCAAGATGGAGTACCTACTTGCGAAGATGATATTTCTGCAATGTGGAATACGATTCGTAAATTTTACTATCGCAATAACAATCAGTTAGATATTGCAGAGCTACTTCGTTCCCAAGTCATAACAGAACTTTTAACTTCTGCTGTAGTTTTAAAATATCAAAAAACTCATAATGCTGTTCTTATCCCTGATTACATACTTAAAATGAAGACCATACTAGACGATAGGTTTAAAGAAAATCATACTCTTGACAGCCTATCGAAAGAATTAAACTATAATAAATACAAACTAGCAAAAGATTTTAAATTTTACACAAACTTTTCTCCTATTGATTATTTGATCCATAAGCGAATTGAAGAATCTAAAAAACTCTTAGAGGCTACTATGTTAAGTATTAGTGAAATAGGATTTAAAGTAGGTATCGATAACACACCTCACTTTATTAATCTATTTAAAAAACAACTTGGTATCACACCAAATAAGTATCGAATACAGTCAGGCAAGAGAGAGTTAAAACAGTAAAGAATTCTTTCCTACTGAGGAAATATGGGAATTAAAAAAGCACGCTTCGCAAATTTTTCCTAATCATAAATATAAAAACTCGAATGCTTCAATCGACGCATTCGAGTTTTTGCCATCTCTTATTCCATTTCTTTAACGCTATCCTTCACAATCACTTTACCAACCGTAATCTTAAGACCTGGATTATAGGATGGATCATCAATTTTCTTGATCAAACGTTCGGCACTTGCCTTGGCCATACCATCCATATCAACCTCATAGGTAGTAATTCGAGGAGAAGATATTTCTGATAGTATGTAATTATCGAATCCTACTACTGATACGTCCTCTGGTACCCGCACACCTTTCTCCTTTAACGCTAGAATTAATTCGTATGCAACAGTATCACAGTTACAGACAAATGCACTTGGTAATTTTTCAGGAAGACTTACTTTTACAATCCCGGTTACTATATCACGATCCGGTATCACCATGTCCTCTGTTACCGTAATACCTTCCTCTAGCATCGCACGCGAAAACCCAAAATAACGGTCACTAATACTACTAGTTGCTGAGATTGTTCCAACAAAAAAGATGTCACGATGTCCCATCTTTAGTAGGTAATTTGTCATCATGTACATTCCATAATATCCATCTGAGATAATAGCATCACATCCATAATAAGAATTGTATGCATCCAGGAAAATAACCGCTAAATTTTCTTCTTTGCTTAAACATTGCAGGTATTCCTGTTTTACCTGCCCCATCACAATAAGACCATCTACTTTTGCATCTTTTACAATTCTAGGAAGATTTAATGTGTTTTCATCATCACTTTTTAATATCTCTAATATACCATAATAACCATAGAAGGTAAGCCAGCTAATGACTCGTTCATACATATCCCAGTAAAATGAATACTTTTGATCCACAAATCTACCTGGTATAAGAATACCAATGTTACCGGTACGACCACCCTTCTTCACTGTCCCTGGCGTTTTGGGTCGATACCCCATTTCAATTGCTATTTTCTTTATCGTTTTGCGCAACTCTTCACTAACGCCTTCTTTATCCGCCAAAGCCTTAGATACAGTAACATTACTAACACCCAATCGTTGTGCTATATCAGATAAACGAACTGTTTTTGCCATAATTTATCCTCCAAATCTATAGTTTAAACACCAATCTTAGCCTCACAATATCTAACTCCTATTTCGATCCAATCAATACCATAAGCTTGATTTTTAAGTTAATAGGTAATATTTTACTTAATTATAAATAATTGCTTCTCTATTGTCAATCTAGCATTTTGGTTATAATTGCGCTATTTTGCCATTTTTAATGTTGGTACTTAATAAATTCTAACTATACTGATAGATGAGATAACCTTTCATTGCTTTGCAAAAAATAGGTTACAACATAATTATGGACAGCTAGCTTTTTAAGAGGTTAAATATCTCTATCACATGCCAACTGCCCATTCCTATTTTTTCATCGAAAAACTTTATAACGCATCTCCGATTCTATATGAAAACTCCCTCAAGTAAAATTATCCTTTAATTATTATCTGGCACATCTTCATAGCTTCAAGAGCATTGTAATGTGACTGTTTTGTAACGCCTGCGCAACAGGTAGAATCTACTATCACTGGTATCTCTGGAAATGCTGCTTTTATTATCATAGCATTTGATATAACGCAGATGTCTGTACAAAGACCAACCAGTTCAATCTCTTCTATCGGTTCCTTGGAGACACTCTGTATCTCCTCTAATGCTTTTGCAAGATTAAGGGTCCCAAAACTTTCTTTGTCCAAAATTATTGTGTTTGGTTTATTTGCATATGGTTGCAAGGAAGACTCTATTTCCCAGCCTTTGCTATCTTTCCTACAGTGCTCCACTGGAAGATTCTTTCCCTCCTGAGTATTTAGATATTCCTTCGTATGCGTATCCCTTGTAAAAATAACATTTCCGCTAAAACCTTCTAGCTTGTCTTTCACTCTTGAGACGATAGCTTCCGCTTCTTTACTTCCTAAACTCCCAGTAATAAAGTCATTTTGCATATCAATTACAACCAATACGTTTCCCATAGATTACTCCTAATTTTTACGCTTCTTACATAATTTAGGTTTACTAGTTAGAACCTATACCTACATTGCTTCTTGTTGCTCATTAATATAATTAATAAGACCTTCTGCTTTCATGATCTTTTGCATGAACTCTGGAAATGACTGCCCCTGATAAAATTTCCCTTTGGTAAGATTTGTAATGATTCCATTATCAAAATCTATCTCTACCTCATTACCAGCGTCGATGTCTCTTGCAGCCTCTTCACATTCTATAATTGGAAGCCCTATATTAATGGCATTACGATAAAATATTCTTGCAAAGGTCTCAGCAATTACACAGCTAATACCAGACGCTTTAATCGCAATTGGTGCATGTTCTCTGGAGGAGCCGCAGCCAAAATTTTTATTTGCAACTATAATATCCCCTGGTTTTACTCTATGAACAAATTCCTTATCAATATCTTCCATGCATTTTTTTGCAAGTTCTTTTGGATCAGAAGAATTTAAATACCTAGCAGGGATGATAACATCTGTATCTACATTATCTCCATATTTATGAACTATACCATGTGCTTTCATACTTACCTCTATTCCGGCGCTTTAGCGCCTGCAATTAATATCAAAGTTCCTTAAAACTAGCACCATAACATACCAAATCGAAAATTCGTGCCATATGGCATGAATCACTTTGTGCAGTTTAAGTACACTAACTTTGCCAGACATCAGCATAGGTCAGTTGACACTATACCTTAAGAAAATAGCTCGGAAGCTTCACTAATCTTTCCAGTTACTGCGCTCGCTGCTGCCACCGCAGGACTGCAAAGGTAAACTTCTGATTCCACATGTCCCATACGCCCAACAAAGTTTCGATTGGTTGTGGAAGCAGCACGTTCACCTGCTGCAAGAATACCCATATGTCCTCCAAGGCATGGTCCACATGTTGGAGTGCTTACGACACAACCTGCTTTGATAAAGATCTGAATCAATCCTTCCTCAATTGCTTGTAAGTAAATTGCCTGAGTTGCAGGAAATACGATAGCACGCATCCCTTTTGCTACCTTTCTTCCCTCTAAAACTTTGGCAGCAATTCTTAAATCACCAATTCTTCCATTCGTACAAGATCCAATGACTACCTGATCAATTTTAACTTCACCAGCTTCTTTCACCGTCTTCGTGTTTTCTGGAAGATGAGGAAATGCTACCGTTGGCTCTAACTCTGATAAGTCTATTGTAATAGTTTGCTCATACTCGGCATCTTCATCGGCTTCATAGATCGTATATTCTTTTGATGAATGCTCCTTCATATAAGCAATGGTTAATTCATCTACTGGGAAAATACCATTCTTAGCACCAGCTTCAATCGCCATATTCGCAATTGTAAAACGGTCATCCATCGTTAAATTTTTAATTCCATCTCCAACAAATTCCATAGATTTATACAATGCACCATCTACACCAATCCTACCGATAATATGTAAAATGACGTCTTTTCCACTTACCCATTCCTTAGGTTTTCCTGTTAATACAAACTTAATTGCAGACGGTACTTTAAACCATGCTTTCCCTGTTATCATGCCAGCACCCATATCAGTACTACCAACACCGGTAGAAAATGCTCCAAGTGCACCATAAGTACAAGTATGAGAATCTGCTCCAATACAGGTTTCTCCAGCTACAATAAGCCCTTTTTCTGGAAGAAGGGCATGCTCAATTCCCATCTCACCAACCTCAAAATAGTTTGTAATGTCATGATCTTTTGCATACTCTCTAAGACACTTACAATGTTCGGCTGATTTGATATCTTTATTTGGCGTAAAATGATCTGGTACCAAAGCAATTTTATCTTTGTCAAATACCGTTTTCTTTTTCAATCTTTGTACTTCATGTATGGCAACTGGCCCTGTAATGTCATTTGCTAACACCAGGTCAAGATTAGCCTCAATCAACTGTCCTGCCTTTACTTCAGGCAGATTTGCATGTGCCGCCAAAATTTTTTGAGTCATTGTCATGCCCATAACTATATCCTCCTATGCTTCTGGTAATGCCAAAATCACATTTACAAACATAAAGTAAAGAATAAAGCATACAAAAGAAACGATAAACCAAAGGACTGGAAACTTTTCTTCCACTTTTTTTACTACCATTCGACTAGCATTGTTAAGTACCTTCTTGAATAACGAAGACATACCGATACCGAAGATAGCAATAAAGACCAAAGGAATTACAAACATCAATGCATTTGCACTAACAACGCATACCTGAAATACAAAGCTTGGCATACCTATCGTTTCCGCATTCGCTCCTCCAAAAAAACTTAGAAAGAAAATAACTGTCATAATAACCAATGCTTTTGAAAAACTCTTAATGTATTTCTCCATTCTGACCTCCAAGTGATAATATCGAATATTGTTATGTATATTATTACAACAATTCGATTTTGAATTCCTAGATATCTTAACATATAATTATGGAAAATGCACTGGTAATCCATGAGTTTACTTTCTTTTAATCTTTACAATATGTGTAATATGAATCAATTTGCTCTGATTTTTAATTGATAAGAGTTTCATTTCTAAATAACTCTACTCTACAAGTTTTAAGTTCATTACTGCACGATATCTTCTCATTATGAACTATAGTTTCACTATTATATCTGTGCTAGGATAGAATCTCCCATTTCCTTCGTTCCTATTAGTTTACATCCTTCTGACATAATATCTGCGGTACGAAGTCCTAAGTTTAATACTTGTTTTACCGCATTTTCAATGCGATCTGCTTCTTTAGTCAGGTCAAAACTATAGCGAAGCATCATAGCCGCAGAAAGAATTGTTGCAATTGGATTTGCAATGTTTTTTCCTGCTATATCTGGAGCAGAACCATGACTTGGTTCATATAAACCAAGTTTTGTTTCACCAAGACTAGCAGATGCTAACATACCGATAGAGCCTGTCACCATACTCGCTTCATCCGAAAGGATGTCGCCAAACATGTTCTCTGTAAGTATCACATCAAACTGTGTTGGATCTTTTACAATCTGCATTGCACAGTTATCCACTAACATATCGGTAAGCGTTACCTCTGGATATTCCATCGCCACTTCTTTTACGACCTGTCTCCAAAGTCTTGAGGTATCTAAAACATTCGCTTTATCTACGCTGCATACTCTCTTATTTCGTTTACTAGCTACTTCAAATGCCCATCTTGCAATACGCTTTATTTCATTTTCATCGTAAGGCATTGTATCAATTGCTTTTCTCACTCCATTTTCCGTCATAGTTTTTCGTTCACCAAAATAAACTCCACCGGTTAGCTCACGAACAACAACAAAATCAAATCCATCTCCAATAATCTCATCCTTTAACGGGCATGCTTGCTTTAATTGTTCAAACAGCACTGCTGGCCGAAGATTACAAAATAATCCTAAGCCCTTTCGAATGGCTAATAACCCAGCCTCTGGTCTTAGATGTGGAGGAAGACTATACCAGTTACTTTGCCCCACATTGCCACCTACCGCACCAAGAAGTACAGAATCACTTGCCTTCGCAGTTTCTAGCGCTTCTTTGGTGAGTGGTTCACCAGTTGCATCGATTGAAACACCCCCCATTAATACTTCGGTATAAGCAAACGTATGACCAAATTTCTTTCCGACCTGATCTAATACTTTCTTTGCTTCTGTGATAATCTCAGGACCAATCCCATCTCCCGGAATAACTGCTATTTTGTAATTCATATGTACGCATCCTTTCTCTCTATAAGATGAGCTTTTCAATATGATTTTAAAAGTAAGTTAAAATAAGATATACCT